>ERZ842401.5067-NODE-5067-length-14839-cov-4.269954_pt1 | contig 14839 bp, 7 predicted proteins | sample MGYA00521270_ERZ842401 | MGnify/ENA primary metagenome ERZ842401 (study PRJEB31892, sample SAMEA3878208) | bioreactor metagenome | biome: Moose rumen | place: Sweden | collected 2011-10 | study: EMG produced TPA metagenomics assembly of the PRJEB12797 data set...
CACGACGCTCTTCCGATCTTCGAGAACTTAAAAACGAAGGATATTACTCAGCATTTTTTCATGGAGCAAAAAATGGTAGTATGGGTTTTGAAGCTTTTGCCAATGCTACTGGTTTTGACGATTATTTTGGTCGTACTGAGTTTGACAAAGAACAAAAATATGGAGGAGAACGCGAATTTGATGGTTTTTGGGCTATTTGGGATGAGCCTTTTTTTCAATTTTATGCAGATAAAATGGCGGAGTTTAAACAGCCGTTTGTAACAGCTTTGTTTTCTGCATCAAGCCATCATCCGTTTAATATTCCCCAGAAATACAAAGAAATTTATCCTGAAGAAGGTTTGCCAATTCATAAGTGCATAAGATACACCGACAACGCATTGCGACAGTTTTTTAACACCGCAAAAAAATATGATTGGTTTAATAATACACTTTTTGTTATATGTAGCGACCATACTAATCAGTCGGATCATCAAGAATATCAAACAGATTTAGGTGTTTTTGCAGGTCCAGTTATATTTTATGCGCCCAGCGATAGTTTAATGATTGGACGAAGCAATAAGATTGCACAACAGATAGATGTAATGCCTACTATATTAAGTTATCTCGGTTATAATAAACAATATGTAGCTTTTGGATGCGATCTTTTAACAACTCCAGTGCAACAAACTTTTGCCGTAAGTTATTGCAATGGCGTTTACCAATATCTCAAAAATGGCTATCTTTTGCAATTTGATGGACAAAAAACAATTGCTATCTATAGCCTTGACGATACTATGATGATAGAAAATTTGTTAGGAAAAGTGGCGTGTCAAAGACAAATGGAAGATGAGATAAAGGCCATAGTGCAGCAGTATATGCAGCGTATGAACGAAAATAACTTGATAGCCAAGTGAAACTAATTTTGAAAAAAAATAATGTTTTACAATGTATTGATTTTTAGAATGTTGTCGAATTTTTGAAAAAAATTAAGAAAAAAATTAGACGTGTTTTGTACTTTTATTCATTTTTTTTTGCTTAATTTACAAAAAAATAAATGAGATTTTTTTAACAAAATATAAATAACGATAAAAAACAACATAAAATACACACGAACTTATGGCATCAACCGAAATGACACCCGATTATGTTTTTGAAACAAGTTGGGAGGTGTGCAACAAGGTAGGAGGCATACATACCGTTGTTTCAACCAAGGCACAGACACTCAAAGCCCAATTTGGCGACAAGTTGATAATGATAGGTCCCGATATTTGGCGCGACGAAGAAAAAAATCCCGAATTTGAAGAAGACAAGACATTGTATTCTGATTGGAGACGTGTTTTTAATAAAATAGACGTTAGAGTTAGAATTGGACGTTGGAAAATAATTGGCTCTCCGATAGTTTTGCTTGTTGATTTTTCTCCGCTTATTTCTCAAAAAGACAAAATATTTGGTGGATTGTGGGAAACCTACAAACTCGATTCTATTTCTGGCGGTTGGGATTATATTGAACCCGCAATATTTGGATATGCTGCTGGCAAGGTGATTGAAAGTTTTTGCGCTTACAACCTTGACCCAAAAGACAGAGTTATAGCCCATTTTCACGAATGGATGACTGGTGCTGGTATTCTTTATTTAGAAAAATTTGCACCAGAAATAGCAACCGTGTTTACCACACATGCAACATCAATAGGACGAAGCATTTCTGGCAACGGATTACCATTATATGGTCCTTTAAAAACATACGATGGCGATGATAAAGCACGTCAACTTGGTATGGTTGCAAAACAATCGCTTGAAAAAAATTCTGCTCTCGCAGCCGATGCTTTTACCACAGTTAGCGAAATAACAGCAGAGGAATGCTCACAATTCCTTTATAGAAAAGTTGATGAAGTTACACCAAACGGTTTTGAAGACGATTTTGTTCCAAAAGGTGCAGAATTCGACAAAAAACGTAAGGCCGCAAGAGAAAAACTTATTGCAGTGGCTTCTAAACTTTTTAACAAAAAGTTTGACGAAAAAACAACAAAATTGCTCGGTACATCAGGACGTTACGAATATCGTAACAAAGGGATTGATGTATATCTCGAAAGTTTGAAAATTGTTAAAGAGCAAAACAAACTCAACAGCGATTTGTTAGCCTTTATATTTGTGCCAGCCAACAACTATGGCGCACGTCAAGACCTTAAAGAAGCTTTGGAAAAAGATACCATTGTTACTAACGATCGTTATAGCAAGTATTTAACACATGGATTGCATCATGTAGAATATGATGCAGTAGTTAATCGCGCTATAAACCTTGGTCTTGATAATGCTGATGATAATAAGGTAAAACTTATTTTTGTACCATCATACCTCAAAGGCGATGATGGCATATTCAATATGCCATATTACGATTTGCTTGTTGGTTTGGATTTTACCGCATTTCCCTCGTATTATGAGCCATGGGGCTACACACCGTTGGAAAGCATCGCTTTCTCTGTACCAACCATTACTACCGATTTGGCAGGATTTGGAAAATACACAGAGAAATTTTTGACACCAGACTCTAAACCTGTCGTAGTTTTAAAACGTAACGACGACAACTATTTTGAGGTATCGCAAGCATTGGCTAATCAGATTGTAGAATACGCCAATGCCGATAGCGACAAAATGGAAAAAGATCGCAAAGCTGCGTATGCATTGTCGCAACAATTCTTGTGGAAAAACCTCACAAAATATTATCTTTCGGCATATTCTACTGCCATGGCTAAAAGCAAGCCAAGGGTAGATGCAGCCGATTTTTCTAAATATTCAATAGAAGCGTATAACATAAAAGAAGTTAAAGTGAATAGACCTATTTGGAGAAACATTCAAGTGCAGCCCAATTTATCGGGCAAATTCAAAGGTTTGGAAGAAATGTCTTACAACCTTTGGTGGTGCTGGAACTACGAAGCCGAAGAACTTTGGCAGACCATTGGAGATAACGGCCTTTGGGAAAAATCTGGACACAATCCTATAACGCTTTTGCGTCAAGTGGATTTCAACCGTTTATCAGAATTGGAAAACGATCCAGAATTTTTGAAAAAATACGAAAAAGTTTACGGAGATTTCCGTAGCTACATGGATGAAAAAAAGAATGCTAAAGGACCAAGTGTTGCATATTTCTGTATGGAATATGGTATCCATGATACTTTAAAAATATTTTCTGGTGGTCTTGGTATTCTTGCAGGCGACTATTTAAAAGAAGCCTCAGATAGTAACGTAGATTTTGTAGCTGTTGGTTTGCTATACCGTTATGGTTACTTCCAACAACGTCTTTCTAACTACGGCGATCAGTTGGCTACCAATGCACCCCAAGATTTCCGTTATTTGCCAATTCTCCCTGTAAAAGCAGATGATGGCAATCAAATGGAAGTGCAAGTTGCTTTCCCTGGTAGAATTATCAAAGCTAAAGTATGGAAGGCTCAGGTTGGTAGAGTAGATTTGTATTTGCTTGATACCGACCACGAAGGCAATCAAGAACAAGACCGTTGGGTTACTCACCATCTTTATGGTGGAGATCGTGAAAACCGTTTGAAACAAGAAATGCTCCTCGGCGTTGGTGGTGTTCGTGCTCTTAACAAACTTGGAATAAAAAAACAAGTTTACCACATGAATGAGGGACATGCTGCTCTTATGGGTATTGAGCGCATAAACAACCTTATTGCAGAACGCAATTTCACCCTTAACGAAGCATTAGAAATTGTTCGTGCATCAACACTTTATACTACTCATACTCCTGTACCCGCTGGACACGATACTTTCCCTGAAGATATGATACTTACATACATGGGACATTATCCACAGCGTCTTGGTGTAAGTTGGAAAGACTTCCTTCAACTTGGAAAGATAAACGTTGATGACCATGGCGAAGAATTTTCGATGAGTGTGCTTGCTGCAACACTTTCGCAAGAAGTAAACGGAGTTTCGTGGTTGCACGGCGAAGTTACCAAACGTATGCATCCATTTGATAAAATGTGGAGTGGATACTATCCTGAAGAACTTCATATTGGATATGTTACCAACGGTGTTCACTATCCAACATGGGCAGCAAAAGAATGGCAAAAGTTCCACAAACAAACTTTTGGTGAAAAATACATTTCAGATCAGTCTAATGACGAAAACTGGAAACCATTTGTAAGCGTTCCAGATGCAGAAATTTGGAAAATGCGTCAACAGAAACGTAAAGACCTTATCGAATACATTAAAAATCGTCTCGACAGTTCATTTATTCAACGTCGCGAAGATCCTGCGAGAATGTTGAAAATAAAAACTACTCTTAACGAAAACGTATTGACCATAGGTTTTGCACGCCGTTTTGCAACTTACAAACGTGGTAGTCTTTTGTTTAGACACTTAGATGTATTGGAAAAAATTGTTAATAATCCCGACCGTCCAGTACAATTCCTATTTGCAGGAAAGGCACACCCAAATGATGGTGGCGGACAGGCTATTATAAAACACATTGTTGAGATTTCTAAACGCCCAGAATTTGTTGGTAAAATTTTGTTCCTCGAAGACTACGATATTTCACTTGCAAAACGTCTTGTATCGGGTGTTGATATTTGGATGAACAACCCAACACGTCCTCTTGAAGCTTCTGGTACATCTGGTATGAAAGCTGTGATGAATGGTGCACTCCATTTCTCTGTACTCGACGGATGGTGGGTTGAGGGTTACCGCCTTGTAGAAGATGGTGGTTGGGCTTTGCCACAAGAAAAAGTTTATCAAGAACAAGATTTTCAAGATGAACTTGACGCTGTTACTATTTATCGTCTTATTCAAGACGAAATTGCACCTAAGTTCTACACACGTAATTCGCAAGGTGTTCCAACCGATTGGGTAAGGTTTATTAAAAATTCTGTTTCTAAAATTGCTCCTGCGTTTACAATGAAACGCCAGTTGGACGATTATTACGACCGTTATTACAACCTACTTGCTGACAGTGCAAACAAAATAAACAACAATGATTATGCACTTGCGCGCGAACTTGCTGCTTGGAAACGTAAAATTCAAGTTAATTGGGACAAGGTTAATGTTGTTAACGTTTCGTTTGCCGACATTGTTAAAGATCCTCTTTATATGGGTGAGGAATATTTTGGAGAAGTGGTTCTCGACCTTGGTGAACTTTCGCCCGACGAAGTTGGTATTGAGATGGTAATAACAGAAGTTGCTCAAGATGGTAATGCTAAGTTGCTTTCTGTTAACCCGTTGAACCTCCAAAAACATGCAGGACGTTTGGCTCACTACAGCGTAGAAATGTATCCTGCTAAACCAGGAAACTTTAACTATGGTTTCCGTTTGTTCCCGAAAAACGATAAACTCGTTCACAGAACAGACTTTGCTTTGGTTAAATGGTTGTAAAAAACTATTGTTGATATAAAGAAAAGGAGTGCTTGGTAAAGGCACTCTTTTTTTTTGTAATAACAAAAAAATATTGCTACTGTTTAGTATTTACTATAATTATACAGTAGCAATTTTTTCATGTATCTTCAATTATAAGATATTTTTGATAAGATTTTATGCTTTTTTATAACATTTCCAAATTTCATTTACAATTTCTGCTGGCATTTTCTTAGTAAAAACACTCACTAATGGTACTACAACAAATCCGCCAATCATTGCGATTGCTCCGCAGTTGATTGGTGATATAGGATTACCCAAAAGCATATTTGCAACGGTTATGCCAACGCCCCATGCAAAACATGCCCAAACAGATGCTGTTGTTACACCTTTCCAATATAATCCGAGCATAAATGGAGCAAGAAATGCACCTGCCAACGCGCCCCAAGATATGCCCATCAGTTGAGCTATAAATGTGGGTGGGTTTAGGGCTATCATAAGCGATATTACTATAAAAAATACTATAAGTGTACGCATTACAACAACTTTACGTTTTTCTATTTTTTCGGCATTTTCTGCAATAATTTCGCCTTCTATTACCTCATTTTCTTCTGATTTTTTATCGCGATAAATAAGGTCGAGAGTCATTGTAGAACTTGAAGTTAATACCAACGATGCAAGGGTTGACATTGATGCCGACAACACCAATAATACAACAAGCCCAATAAGAGCATCTGGAAGGGTTTCTAACATCTTAGGAACAATGGAGTCAAAGTCAAGTCGCCCATTGGGAAGTGTTGTTGGTGTGCCAAATAGTCTGCCAAAACCACCTAAAAAGTAACAACCGCCAGCCACAACAAGTGCAAAAATAGTGGAAATTATAGTTCCGCGTTTTATAGCTGCTTCGTCGGTTATGGAATAAAATTTGCCGACCATCTGTGGCAATCCCCATGTGCCTAAGGAAGTGAGTATTACAACACCAAGTAAATTCCATGGGTCGGGACCAAATAAGGTGGCAAATTTACCGTTTTGGCTTGGGTCGGCATCTGATGCCAATAACGACATTTTGTCTATGGCTTGGGATAATCCGCCTTGTTGATTAAGTACTGCCATTATAACGGCTACTATGCCGAATAGCATTATTATACCTTGTATAAAATCGTTAACGGCAGTGGCTTTGTAGCCACCAAGTATTACGTAAATAGCAGTTAAAATGGCCATTATTACTGCGCAATATTCATACGTAATGCCAAAACCCATTTCAAAAAGTGTTGATATTCCTTTGTAAACGCCAGCAGTGTAGGGTATTAGAAATACAAATGCAATGATTGATGCGGCTACTCTTAATCCTTGTGAGTTGTAGCGTGTGCCAAAAAAGTCAGGCATGGTTTTGCTTTGTATGTGTTGTGTCATAATTTTTGTACGGCGACCAAGCAGTATCCATGCGAGCAACGAACCTATTATTGCGTTGCCAATGCCTATCCATGAACTTGATAATCCATATTTCCAACCAAATTGTCCAGCGTAACCAACAAATACAACGGCAGAAAAATATGATGTGCCGTAAGCAAAGGCTGTTAGCCATGGACCTACATTGCGCCCACCAAGTACAAATCCTTCTACACTTTTGGCCGTTTTACGTTGATATAGACCCACGCCCACCATTACGGCCAAGAAAACGAGGGTTAATAAAATTTTTATTAACATGATTTTTTATTTTGAATGTGTCTCATGTGTAGATGAATACACCGAGTGTTAGATTAATTCTTCTATTTTGTCCCAGTATTTTTTGTATAGTAATTCTTGAAAATGTTCTCTGTAACCTTTTGTAATGCATATTTTTTGCAGCATATTGCATCCCTCAAATATTCCAAGTCCTATGGTGGTTACTGTTTCGGGTATAAAGACAAATTGGAGATTGCTACAATTTCTAAACATATATGAGCCTATTGTTTCTATACCGTATGGTATTTTAAATGTTTTTATTGATGAGCAGCCATCAAAAGCTGATTCAAGTGTTGTTACTGTTTCTGGTATTTTTATTTCTTTTAGAGAGCAACAGCCGTTGAATGCAAATTTTTGTATTTTTGTAACTGATTGTGGAATAGTTACTTTGTTTAGCGAAGTGCAGTTTAAAAGCATGTTTTCGCTTATGGTTTTGGTTGATTGGGGAACATTAAATTGTGTTATTGATTCGCAGTTGCAAAAAGCATATTCTGATATTACTTTTACATTGTTGGGTAATTCTATGTTTTTTAACGAATTACAGCCAGCAAAAGCTTCTACGCCTATGCGTTCTAATGTTGAAGGAAAAATTATATTTTGTAATGTTTTGTTGTCGCCAAAAGCATAACCGCCTATGCGTTTGATGCCTTCGGGAATGACAACTTTGTCTTGTGAGCCAAAATATGATATTAAGCAATGTTTTTCGTCATCAATAAGCATATTGTCCTTTACTAAAAAGCGAGGTGAGTTGCTTTTTATGGTTATGTTTCTGCAGCCATAGAGTGGATTGGCTCCAATGTGTCGCAAGTTTTCGGGTAGTTCTAAGTTTTTCATTTTGAGACAGCCCGAAAATGCTTTTGAATCTATTGTTTTTAGGCTTGATGGTAACTTTATTTCTTCTAACGAAGTGCATAGACCAAAGGTGTTGCTGCCGATACGTTCTACTCCTTCGGGTATTTTTATGCTTTTTAGGTTTTGACAATCGTAAAATGCAGCGTTGTCTATTGCCAATAGTGAGTTGGGAAGTGTTATATCTTGTAAAGCATGGCACGATTCAAATGCTCCATTGCTTATTATTTTTACTTGGTTGTTTAAGATTATTTTGCTAAGCTGTTTGCAACCATAAAATGTGCGTTGCTTGATATTTTGCAATTTGATTGGCAACTTTACACTGTGTAGATTTTCGCATTTTTCAAAAGCTTCTGCCATAATAATTTCTACGGTGTCGGAAATTTTTATGTCTTTAAGTTTTGAATTGCCTTTGTACGCACCATTTACTATTGTATTACTACCTTGAGCATCGATTATTTCTTCCGTTTGTATTTGTTCCGAGTCTGTACTCAAAACATTTTTTATTTTGTCTATTAAACCCATAGTTAAAAAAATTGAGACTATTCAAAAAAGTTGTTTGGTTATATTATTTGTAATTTGTAGGCAACTACCTACATTCCAAACAATTTTTTTTGTTCAGTCCCAAAAGTATATTTTTTTTATAAAAACATATATCCTGTTGTTAAAAAAAACAACAGGATATATGTTTTTCGTGGTTTTTATTGAAAATAATATTTATTTATACTAAAAACCTACTTGCAATTGGAGTTGAATTTTGTCGTAGTCTGGTTGGAAATTTTTGATTATTGTAGGAGGCCCTGCAGGGTTTGGTATTACGCTAACACCACTAACCATATTGTCGAGCATGCAACGTGAGTATTGCAATTGTAGGCGGCAGTTTCTGTAAAACCAATATTGAAGACCAATTACAAGTTTGGTAGATTTGTAATCCTCGTCTTTGTTATAATTGATATAGTCGTAACTTGCTACGGCATCGAGGTATGAGCAGAGAGGAATGGCTGTTGTTACATATCCACCAAATGATTCAACATCGCCATCTTTGCCACCCATTACTTCGCCACGGATAGAGAACGGACGTTTTTTCCAATCGCTTGTGGGCGTTGTAGTAAATGTTTTGTATTCGGTGCCGAATGTCCAACGGTCGCGGTCGTAATCTTCGCCTGCTTTTATGGTTGGGTTGTATGGCGAAATGGTGTCGCGGCTACCTGTAAGCCAACAATAATCGGGTGCATTGCCTTTGCCTTTTTGTCCTGATACTACAAATCTTAGGTTAGGCATGGGGGCATATTCTAAGTTGGCAATATAATCTTTTTTGTTGTTTCTGTCGCTTATGTTTATACCTTGTCCGTTCATTACGGCAAGTTCGTATTTAAATTGACCTTGGGCAAGTTCTCCAAAAACTTTTAGTCCTAAGTCTCTACCATACATTACTTTATTTGCAAATAGTGGGTCAACTGTTCCTGCAAAAAAAGTTGTAGCTTGCGATGTAACATCAACAAGTTCAAGCGATGAGGGGCTGTATGGGTTTTCGAGAGAAAGTGAGTTTTTAAATTGACCAAGTCTTATGTTTAAACCTTTGCCTTGTGTTACTCTAAAATCGCTGTAAAACTCTTGTACTTCGGAGTTGAAATCGTGTAGAAAAAAGAAACTCCAACGGTCGGTAATTTGAGCAAATGCCACGAGCATAGCACGTTTAAAGTTAAACTCGTTCATATTAACGCCGTTTTGGTTGTTAAACTCATAGCCTGCTTGCATGTAGCCATGTAGTTGAATGCGTTTAGTAAGTGGACCAAAAAGGTTTTGTGTTGGAACAACCGATGAATCACCGTGGGGAGGTCTTCCGTGTTGGTTTTGCATGCCTTGTGGTGGTTGTGCTACAGCAAATAGCGATGCTGCAACAAACATAATGGTAAGAATTTTTTTTCTCATAGTTTTTTTCGTTTAATAAATTGTTGCAATGATAGGTATTTGGCTGTTAAATTATGTTTTATAAATTTATTAAATCAACATAGGCGACTTTACGCTAACAATTTATGTTATCGTAAAAGTCGCCAGCGTTGATATTATCATGGCTAATTTTATGTATGAGAATGTTGTATATTCAAATATTTTAGAATAAAGTTTTTATAAAAAATGCTGCTAACCATGCCACTACTAAGGAGTATATTATAGAAAACGTAGTCCATTTTTTGCTGTTGGTTTCTTTGTAAATGGCTGCAGCTGTGGCTACACATGGGAAATATAGTAGTACAAAAACCATAAAACCAAATGCAGTGGTGTTTGTAAGTGGTGATTCTTGCGATGATAGTTTTTGCGATAGAGGGGCGGTATCGTCTTCATCGCCACCGCTGCGGTATAATACGCCCATGGTACTAACTACTATTTCCTTGGCTGCTACGCCTGTGAGTATGCTTATGCCGAGTTTCCAATCAAATCCAAGTGGCTTTATTATTGGTTCTATAAATTTTCCAAGCCGTCCAATGTAGGAATTTTCTTGTTTGCGGATACTTATTTCTTGTTCTATGTTGTTTAATATACTATCGCGCTCTATAAGGAGTTGTGCTTTTGATGCTTGGTTGTCTTCAAGGCTTATTTGACGGTCAAGGTCGGCTATGTAATGTTGTGTATCTTGTTGATATTGTTCTATTTCCGTACTTGTTTGTGGAAAATAACCCAACGCCCAAATAATTATTGATGCTAAGAGTATTACTCCTCCCATTTTTTTGAGATATTGCTTAGCTTTTTCCCACATGTGTTTAAGTACGTTGCGTACGGTGGGTATTCGATAGGGTGGAAGTTCCATAACAAAAGGTGCTTCTACGGCTTTAAAACTTGTTTTTCGTAAAACTATGGCTGTAAGTGCTGCCACAAGTATGCCTATGCAATAGATGCTTAGCGTTATAAGAGCTTGGTTGTTGGCAAAAAATGCAGCTGTAAGAACAGTGTAGAGCGGTAGTCGTGCATTACAACTCATGTATGGGTTGATAAGTGTGGTTAATATTCTGTCGTTGCGGTTTTCGAGAGTACGCGTGGCCATTACAGCGGGTACGTTGCAACCAAAGCCCATTATCATTGGTATAAATGACTTTCCGTGTAACCCTATTTTATGCATTATTTTGTCCATCAGAAAGGCAACACGTGCCATATAGCCAGTGTCTTCCATTAGGGAAATAAACATAAATAGTAATACTATATTTGGCAAAAACACTATAACACCGCCAACACCACCTATTATTCCGTCTACAATTAAATCTTTGAGCATACCGTCGGGCATAGCACTTTTTATAACATCACCAATTAGCTCTACAAGTGCCTCTATCCAGTCCATAGGATATTGTCCTATGGTAAATGTTGTTTGAAACATGAGATAGATTATTGCCAAAAATATTGGAAATCCTAAAAATTTATGGGTTAGGATGTTGTCTATTTTGTCGGTGAGTTTTCGAGTGTTTACAGTTCCTCGTTTATATGTTTCGCGTAATGCTCCCGAAATAAAACCGTAACGTGTATCGGTTATTATGGTTTCACTATCTGATTTATATTCGGTTTCCAACGCCTTTATTTGATTGTTGGCACTTTCGATTATTTCTTTGTTATTGCCAATAATTGTTTTTTTTATGTCGGCATCTTTTTCGAGCATTTTTATGGCAAGAAACCTTGATGATACTTTTTGGAATAAATCGTTGTCGAGGTTTTTGTAAATTTTTTCTTGTAGAATGTTTATGGATTGTTCTATATTTTGTCCATAGTTGATGTGTATGTGCCTTATTGTTGGAGACTTATCTTCGTATGCACGTATTACTGTGTCGAATAGCACACCAAAACCTTTGCCTTTGCTGCTTACCGTTGGTACAAATGGTATTCCGAGCATCTTTCCAAGCGTTATGTAGTCGAGTTTGTCGCCACGGCTTTCGAGTTCGTCATACATATTGAGAGCGGCTACAGTTTTTACGTCCATGTCGATAAGTTGGGTGGTAAGATAAAGGTTACGTTCAAGATTTGATGCGTCTATCATGTTTATAACCACATCGGGACTTTGCTCGGTTATAAATTTTCGTACATAGATTTCTTCTGCAGAGTAGGCTGTTAGCGAGTATGTTCCGGGTAAATCGGTGATGTTGAATATGTAGTTGTTGTATTTAAATTTTGCGGTTTTTGCATCCACTGTTACTCCGCTGTAGTTGCCAGTGCGTTCTTTACTTCCTGATGCGTAATTATAAAAGGTGGTTTTTCCACAATTAGGGTTGCCAACTAATGCTATGTTTATTGTGTTGCCGTGTTCTTTTATTTGATTGTTTATAACTTCTTCAAATGTTAAATTTTTGTTTTCCTCGGCAGTTGCTTCGTCTTTTATGTGTTCTATGGGGATAACTTCCACCATTTTGGCTTCGCTTTTTCGTAGCGATACGTGATAGCCGAGTATTTCGTATTCTACTGGGTCGTTGAGTGGTGCTTGCTTTACTACGTGAACTGTTTTACCTCTTACAAACCCCATTTCCATAATGCGTTTGCGGAATGTGCCGCGTCCAAGTATTTTTGTTATTACGCATTGTTTGTCAACTTCTATCTCGCTTAAGTCCATTTCACCTTTGTTTATTTGATTTCCGCCACAAAATTACCATTAGCCTTAATAATATACAATCCCCAAAAATAGGGATTTTTGTGCAAAATAATCTCTCGGTTTTTATTCACCTTTACAGATAAATTGTTAATTTGGATTTACAATATTTTGGATAATTAATTATCATTATAAAAAAACATTGGTGTGTTTGTAATGATAATTTGTTTGTGCGGACGGTAAAAAAGCATTATGTTTGCAGCGTAAAATGTTTGAAATATATTGATATGAATTTTAAGAAATTTTTTGCCGCTGTGTTGGTATTTTGGGTCTTGTTTATTGCTTTGCAAGGTTGTAACAAAGGATACCGTACTATACCTTGCCCAAGTTTTAAAATGATACTCTTGGTGCGTTGACAATGCAGGTATTCAACACATTACCTATTAGTATGGCTTCATGTGCCGTAACTGTTGGGACGTTTGATGGGTTGCATCTCGGACATCGCAAAATTATTGCAGAATTGATGAGAGTGTCCAAAGAAAAAAAACTTGTTTCCACAGTGGTTACTTTTTATCCTCACCCAAGAAAGGTGTTGTTTCCCCAAAAAAAACTTGGTTTGATACTCTCACAGGAGGAAAAGATAGATGTATTTAAAACTACAGGTGTTCAGAATCTTGTGATATTGCCATTTACGAAGGAGTTTTCTAAACTCAGTGCCGAAGAATTTCTAAAATTCCTTGTTGAACAGTTGAATATGAAGTACCTCGCCAGTGGGTTTAATAATCATTTTGGATGCGATAGAATTTCTGATGCTGTTGCTTTGTCGAGATATGGTAAAAAATATGGTTTTACGGTAGAGAAAATAGCTGCTGTAAGTGGTGGTGATAACAATATAAGTAGTACTCTGATACGTGACGCATTAACCAATGGCGACATGGAAACGACATTTAAAATGCTTGGTTATAGATATTTTATATTGGGAGAGGTGGAACATGGACGGCAAATAGGCCGTACTATTGGTTTTCCCACGGCTAATATCAAAACTGGCGAGAATAAACTTTTGCCGCAATCGGGGGTTTATGTTGCATTAACAACAATAGGAGAAAATGTTTATCGCTCGTTGCTTAATATTGGAAGTAATCCTACCGTGAGCAACGAACAGAGAATAACCATTGAAAACCATTTGCTTGGTTTCTCTGGCAATTTATATGGACAACAAATAAAGGTAGAACCGTTGACAAAACTGCGTGGCGAACAAAAATTTGACTCTATAAATCAATTAAAAAATGCTTTATTAAGTGATAAAGAGATGGCAGAAAAATATTTTGATAAAAAAAACGTCAAAATATTTTTAAATAAAAATTAATTGCCTAACTTTGCGCACTGATAATAAGTGTATTTTTTAAATTTATTTTTTAATAATTTATCATGTATTTAGACGCAGAAAAGAAAAAAGAAATTTTTGGAAATTATTCCTACGGAAAGTCTAATAAAGACACAGGTTCACCAGAGAGCCAAATCGCTTTATTTTCCTACCGTATTTCGCACTTGACCGAACACCTTAAAAAAAATCATAAGGATTTCGGTACAAAAAAAGCACTTACGAAATTGGTAGGAAAACGTCGTTCTTTACTCAGTTATTTGAAGAAAAACGACATCGAAAGATATAGAGCGATTATCAAGGCTTTGAACTTGAGAAAGTAAAACAAAATTTTTTGGGGGTCGCCACACAAATTCGTTTTGTGGGTGTCCCTTTTTTTTGTTTTTGCCGCTTTCAACATGTTTTCTGCGGCTGAAAATAAAAATCCTAAACGTAATCTTATTAATAAAAATTGGCCGGACGTGGAATCGGTGTTCAAAATGATACACTTGTAGTTACGCCGCGGAAAAATTTTAGAAAAGCACAATGAACATATTTACAAAACAGATAACTCTGCAAGACGGCAGAATAATAACCATAGAAACTGGCAAGTTGGCAAAGCAAGCCGATGGTTCTGTGGTTTTAAGATGCGGCAACACCATGTTGTTGGCAACGGTATGCTCGTCGAAAGATTCTCAACCAGAGTCGGATTTTATGCCGCTTACTGTTGAGTACCAAGAAAAATATTACAGCGCAGGACGTGTACCTGGCGGATTTCTTAAACGTGAAGGAAAACCGTCTGAACATGAGATACTTACAGCAAGACTTATAGACCGCGCTTTAAGACCTTTGTTCCCAAAAGATTATCACAACGAAACATTTGTTAATGTATTTTTGATTTCGGCCGACAACACCGAAATGCCTGATTCTTATGCAGGTTTGGCAGCCTCGGCAGCTATTGCTGTTAGCGATGTGCCTTTTCTTGAGCCAATCGCCGAATGTCG
>ERZ842401.5069-NODE-5069-length-14836-cov-4.174142_pt1 | contig 14836 bp, 13 predicted proteins | sample MGYA00521270_ERZ842401 | MGnify/ENA primary metagenome ERZ842401 (study PRJEB31892, sample SAMEA3878208) | bioreactor metagenome | biome: Moose rumen | place: Sweden | collected 2011-10 | study: EMG produced TPA metagenomics assembly of the PRJEB12797 data set...
TGATGAGCGAGGTGAGGTTGTTGCGTTATTAGAGCAGGGGCTTCTCGACGCTTTCGCCTACTGCCTTTGAGGCTGCGAAGTGGATGATGCCCTCTATCTTCGGATATTTCTTGAACACGCCTTCCAGTGCCTCCATGTCGCAGCAGTCCACCTTCTCGAAAGCAGGGCGCTTGCCTGTGATCTTCTCAATGCCGTCGACGACATTGGCATTGGAGTTAGACAGATTGTCGATGATGACGACTTCGTAGCCTGCTTCCTGCAGTTCGACTGTGGTGTGACTGCCGATGAAGCCAGTACCACCTGTTACTAAGATAGTTTGTTTCATTTTGCTATTGGATTTAAAGAATTTTCGGCAAAGATAGCAAAAAAAAGCGTAAGTGTATTCAGATTAACACAGATTAATACTAATTGCTGCGTACTACGGTCATAAAGACGGGATAGTGGTCGGAATAGCTGAGGTCTTCTCTCTTGTAGGAGATGCCTGTGAGCGACTTGTCGTGGAAGATATAGTCGATGCGCACTCGCTTCTTGCCTCTCATGGTGTACATCCATCCCTGTCCGCATTCCTTGAATCCGTCGACGAGCTCGCCTTTCATGAGGTTGTAGACGTAGGAGTAGGGCACGTCGTTGAAGTCGCCGCACAGGATGACGGGGTGGGGGCTCTGCGCTATCTCCTTTGCGACGAGGTCAGCCTGGATGGCGCGGTTCACCATGCCCAGCGTGTAGTTGTCGTAGATGGCGCGGATGATGGCGTTCTCCTCCAGTTTGTGGCCAGCCATCTCTTCCTTGGCCGCATGGTGCAGCACGCGGTTGAAGCCCGTGGTCTGCAGGTGGGCGTTGAACACTCTGTAGGTCTGCCCCTTGACGAGGATGTCGGCCCACATGGCACTGTTGTTGGTGTTCGGTCCGAAGTCGATGATGCTGTGTGCCTTGATGGGATAGCTGCTGAAGATCACCATGTCCTCGCGCCCTTTGGCCATGTGGCCGAAGTGCTTGACGTATTTCTCGGTGTTGTCCTTGTTACCGCTGAACTGCTTGTATTCCTGAAAGCAGAGGATGCCCACCTCCTGTCGTTTCATTTCAGAGAGGATGTCCTCGGCCTTGAAGCCCATCAGCTCCTTTCCGAAGAGGGCCACGTTGTAGGTGGCAATGTTGATGTGCTCCTTGCCCTCGTCGCCGGGGGTGAAGAGTCCTGTCTGGAAGGTAGTGCCGATATAGGGGATGCAGCATGCCAGTGTGACGGCCGGTATGCTGGCCCAGTGCCAGCGCCGGCGTATGAGCCAGAAGATGAGCGTCGCCACGTTGCATGTCAGCAGTATGGGCAGTATGTAGACGATCATGGCCATGGCCGTCTCGTGTACGGGATTGGCGCTGCCTCCGAACAGCCCGAAGAGGGTGAAGACGGAGACCAGCAGCGTGAAGACCAGCAGCATGAAGGAGATGTATTTGTAGAAACCCAGTCGTGCCATGCGCTTTACTCTCCAATGTGTTTCTTGATGATTTCTATGAGGTCTTCCACGCGGAAGGGCTTGGCCATGAAGGCATCGCATCCGGCCTCCTTGGCCTCGCGGATGTTCTCTTCAAAGGCGTAGGCGCTCAGTGCAATGACGGGCGTGCTCTGGTCTACCTCTTTTATAATACGCGTAGCGTCGAGACCGTCCATCTCCGGCATGCGTATGTCCATCAGGATCAGGTCGGGCTTCTCCTCTTCGTTCATGGTGACGGCCTCTATGCCGTTGTGGGCGCGCAGCAGGCGATAGCGCTTCTGCAGCACGATGCGCACCAGTTCGTAGTTGCTCTCCTCGTCCTCGGCAACGAGCACCGTCTTCATCTTGTTCTCGTCGGCACGGTTGCTGACACGCAGGGTGCGAATCATCTGCGACGACGTGGTGGTGCGGCTGCTGGTGGACACGCCACCAATGTCGCCGTGGAAGGGCAGGCGGAAAGTAAAGGTAGAGCCTTCGTTGAGCTTCGACTTGACACTGATTTCACCGCCCATCTTCTCGACAATGATTTTGCAAAGCGCCAACCCCAGGCCATAGCCCTTGTTGTGCTCAGCGTCTTGCGAGGCATAGGTATTGAAAATCTGGTCAATGAATTCGGGATCGATACCAGACCCCGTGTCAGACACAAAGAACTCAATGTCCTGATGGTCATTGATAAGGTTGTAGCCGTAAGTGATGGAGCCACGGATGGTGTGCTTCAAGGCGTTGGAGATAAGGTTGGCGAAAATCTGTGTCAGCTTATCTTCGTCAGTGACCATCCTAATGGAGATGGTAGGTTTGTTCCAGTTCAGGTTGATGGTTTCGGGACATCTGAACTTGAACAATTGCTTGATGCCTTCGAGCATGACGTTGAGGTCGACATTCGATTTCTTGATGCTGATTTCTCCGGCCTCTACCCTCGACAGGTCAAGAATTTCGTTTACCAGGCTGAGCAGTCGGTGGTTGTTGCTTTCGATAATCTCCATGTAGCTCATGCGGTCCTGCATGGAGTCGGCTTCTACTAAGATACGTGCAAAACCTTCGATGGCGTTCAGAGGAGTTCGAATTTCATGCGACATATTTGCGAGGAAGAGAGACTTCATCTTGCTGGCTTTCTCAGCAGCTTTCGCCTTTTCCTCGTATTCCTTGAGTTTCTTGTTGGCCTCCTCAAGTTGGGCGTTGGCCATGTTTAATCTGTGGCTTACGTCAGCAAACTTTTGGAGCAAGATTTCTCTTTCGTCTTTGCTCATTATCATTCGACTTTGTAATTCCGTGTGCAAAATTACTTATTTTTTTTCAAACCACAGCATGTTTTCTAGAAAAATATTCAACTTTTTCAACCGCGACGTGCTTTTTCCCATGTTCCGCTGGTCTTGTGGGTCATCAGATAGCGCACGCCTAAGAATACATTCATGTTCATGAACAGGAAATAGTAGGGCACGTATAGCAGCTTGTTCTTTTTACCCTTTGAAGCAAGGTGCCATCCAAGGAATGCGGCCAGATAAAAAAGAAGCTGCAATATCCAGATAATGGTATAGATGGTTCCTCCATTCATGAGTACCAGCGCCACGTTCAGGGGAATGAGCGCCAGCAATGCTAATGGGGTGATGCTCCATCGCAGCACACGATGGGAAATGAACTGGAAGAATACCTTTGGATGACGGAACGGATTCATCAGCGAGCGCAGCCACCAGATGCTCTGCAGGCCGCCGGCAGCAATGCGGCGCTTGCGCTTCGACTCCTCCTGCATGTCGGCAGAGCCATATTCTGTAGCATAAGCCTGACTGGTGTAGGCAATGCGATGACCGTCCTTCAAGATGAGCATCGACATCATAAAGTCGTCGAGCAGGGCATTGGAAGGGGCTTCGCGGTAGTGGCTCATGCGCACGGCAAAAAGTTCGCCCGCAGCCCCCATGGCAGAATAGAGTTCGCTGTCCCATCGTTTCAACGTGCTCTCGTATTTCCAGTAAAGGCCCTCGCCTTCGGCAGCGGCCTGGCCTTCATGGCGGGCAGCCACACGCTTTTCGCCTGATACACAGCTGACATTCGGCTTTAGCATCTGGCGAACAATCTCCCGTAAAGCATTGGCGTTGAGCATTGTATTGGCATCAGTGAAGACGACAATGTCAGATTTGTTTTCGCGCAGGCCATGTTGCATGGCGGCTGCCTTTCCCCTGCGTTCGGGATTGAATACCAGCGTCACTTCGGGGTATTGGCTGAGCAGCTCGTTGGAACGGTCGTTCGAACCGTCGGTAACCCACATGATGCACAATCGTTGACGGGGATAGACGAGCTGACGGATATTCTGCATCTTTTCGGGGATGACTTCTTGCTCGTTATAGGCGCAAATCATCAGCGTCACGGTGGGCAGCTGTTCCTCGTCGAGTGGCAAGATGGGGTCGCATCTTTTCTTGGTGAACAGCCTTTTCAGCTGCACCAGCATCCACAATACCACAGCATAGCCCACGTAGGTGTAGACGACCAGGGCGAGACAGATCCAGAATATAATCTTCAGGGCAATCACAGGCTATTTGATAATGGTTTTACGTCCGTTAATCAGGTAGATGCCTGGTCTCAGCTGCCGCTTGTCTGCGTGCAGCCTCCGGCCATCGAGTGTGTAGATGGAACTGGGAGCATCGTTGGGCTTAGCAGTAGGGCTGACGATGACATCGGGCTGCTGCTCGAACTGCTGTAGCTCTTCTGCCGTCAGTATCAGCCAACGTTGGGCTGTAGCTGAATTGGCAATGTTGAAGGTCGAAGCTCCTACCACATTGTTGCTGCTGGCCACCATACATGGGGGCGTCCAGTTTGTGGTGGGGTGAATCAGCCAGTAGCCGCGTTTGGCGCTGCTGCCACTGCCCACGTTGATGCGGCCTTTCATCAAATGGAAATTGTCATTCGACGTGATGCTGGCCCGTTGTGCCGTCTTGAAACCGTTTGTGTAGGTCAGGTATTGGCCAGTGGCCGCATTGCGCAGCTGGTAATACTGATTGTCAGGCGTGAAAGTGATATACCAGGCTGTGCTGTCGTTCTGTGTCGCTTCTTCTGCGGTCATGGTCAGCCACTGCAGTTTGCCGCTGCCGTCGGGCTTCAGGAAGGAGGTGAGGCGTCCGCGGTTCGTATCTTCATTTTTCAGATAGTATTTGATGTCGTCCTCCTGGTTGAATGCATAGTAGGGCTCAGCAAACTGGCTGTAGGTGTGCTGCAAGCCATCTTCGCCCAGTGCCTGGCAGATGAGCGAGCATCCGATGTAGAGCACATCCGTGCCATCGTCTTCATGGGCACCGTTGATGCCATAGGGCCACATGTGCTGATAGTCGCCGTTCAGGCGCGAGTTGGTGGCATTGTCCCAGAAACTCAGCACTTCCGTCACGCGGTCACCCAGCCAGTGACCGGTACCATAGCCGTCGCCGTTCTGGCTTTCACGCAGGTTGTGGCGGCTCCATTCTGTGTCGGCCCAGGGAATGACTCCGCAGCCATGTAGCATCTCGTGCATGATGGTACCGCAGCGCTGATAGCTCTGGTTTGAACCTACGCGTATATAGCCGCCATAGCTGCAGTCGGCCGTCTGCACGCCGTTGACGAATCCCACGTTTGGCCTGAAGCCTTTCATCTCCGTCAGGTTGTTCCACCAGTTAATGGCGGTCTCGGTGGCAGATTTGATGCGCTGCTGGGTCGCAGCATCACCGTCGGTGCGGAAAGTGAAGGTGATTTCTCCCTTGGGAAGGGTGTAGAACTTGATGCTTTCGCCGTAGGCCACTCTACCGGCATTGGTCTTCGCGTACGCGCGCATATAATATAATGTGGCGGGTTGCAGCTCGTCCAGCCAGTAGATGTTTCCGTTGTTTGTCAGGTACTTGGTGGTGTGGTTGTCGTCGTAGGTCGGCTCTTTATGTGTGGCCCAGCAGAAGCCTTGCTCGTCGATGTCCTCTCCCTCAACGCTCTTGATGCGTCCAAAGGCCATCGTGGCTCCACGGGCAAAACGAGAATCGGTAACGACCGTGGGAAGCAGCGCTATCTCGTCCTCCTCGCTGTAAGGCGTGTCGCGTAGCAGCCGCACGTTGTCTACCACCAGCATGGCGGAGGTGGTGGGACGGCCACCGCCAGACTTAAAGCCCACCTGTATGTGGCCGCGCGTCATTTCCTCTAGTTGGAAGCTGATGGTGTCGGTCGTCCATTCGTTAACGGGGAAGTCGTCGCGCAGTGACAAGGTGCTTTCGTCTTTTGACACCCACCATCCTGTCCGGCTGCCACCCCTGGTGGCTTCGGGGTTACAGTTGATACTGGTAATAATGATTCTGTAATTGCCTGCCGGCAGTCTTACCTGCTGGTAGAAAGTCAGCTCATTCTTCAGCGATGCACACAGGCTGAGGCATCCTCCGTCGGTTTCGCCGTTAGGTCCCGTGGCAGGAATGGGCATGTCGTAGAAAGTGCACTTCGTGCCATATTGGAATGTGGCTCCTACGGTATTTGTTTTTACAGAAGCGTTGTCCAGGCTCCAGCCCGTGATGTTTTCCACCTTGTTCTTTACATCGACAGCATCTTCCGTGGTATAATTAATGTCGGTGCTGAAATCGGCATTCCGCAGGTAGTAGTTTGTCAGGTCGTGCCACTCTTGTGCAGCACAGAATAGCAAATTGCAAGTAACAAAGGTCAACGAGGTTAATAGGCGTTTCATGATGTTATTTTTCTGGTTATTACTCTATTTTCGGATATTTGCGCGTCCAGCCGTCCCAGCGTAGGCGCATCACCCCGAAGAATGCTTCGCTGAAGATGCCACCCGACATCTTGGAAGTGCCCTCACGGCGATTGACGAAGATGACAGGCACCTCCTTAATCTTGAAGCCAATCTTGTATGCGGTGAACTTCATTTCGATTTGGAAGGCATAGCCTTTGAAGCGTATCTTGTCAAGCTCGATGGTGCTGAGCACGCGCCGACGATAGCACACAAAGCCTGCCGTAGTGTCGCGCACTTTGATGCCAGTCACAATGCGGACATACTTCGAGGCATAGTAGCTCATCAGCACGCGGCCCATGGGCCAGTTTACCACATTCACACCACTCACATAGCGCGAGCCGACGCTCACGTCAAAGCCCTCGTCGTGACAGGCGGCATAAAGGCGTGGCAGGTCGTTCGGGTCATGGCTGAAGTCGGCATCCATCTCGAAGATATACTCATAGTCGCGCTCCAACGCCCACTTGAATCCAGCTATATAGGCAGTACCCAAGCCCAGCTTGCCGCTGCGCTCCACGATGAAAAGGCGGTCTTGAAACGCTCCGGCCATCAGACCTTTCACAATCTGGGCAGTGCCATCGGGCGAACCGTCGTCAATGACCAAGATATGAAACTGTTTTTCCAGTCCGAATACGGCACGGATGATTTTCTCAATGTTTTCCTTCTCGTTATAAGTCGGAATGATAACGATGCTGTCGCTGCTATTCATTGTTTCTGGGTGTTTTATGGTGCAAAGTTAACTTTTTTTTTGCATACTAACTAAAAAAGTCCAAAGTTTTTTCGCATAAAGCTGAAAAAACTTTGGACTTCGTGATTCCGTTGGGACTCGAACCCAAGACCCACAGCTTAGAAGGCTGTTGCTCTATCCAGCTGAGCTACGGAACCAGCACCCGCAAAGAAAAAGAAGCCTTTTTCATTTGCGGGTGCAAAGGTACGGAATATTTTGCGAACTGCCAAATTTTACCGCTTAAATCTTACGGTTAATGCTTACATGAATCTACATAAATCTGCCTAGTTTGAAGGCTTCTACATCTTCTTTCGTGAGTTTTCCTGTAATGAATGCCAGCGAACCGCCTCTCTGCTCAATGTTGCAGAACACAGCTTCCTGAATGCCCGTCTTGTCGGCCTCGTATTTCACCATGACGGTTTGTCCGCTGTTGCTGGTAAGCTTGGAATAGCCCTCTGCTTCCAGCGACTTGAAGTCGGCCTCCATGCCAGTGGCCAGTTTCTGGGTGGCGGTGTGCAGAATCCTTATCTTCTCAGCCTTTTCCAGGACGGCCTTCTCCTTGGCATCCTTGGTCATCTGGGCCATCTGCTGTCCGGTGGCCTCCATGCTGAGGATTCCCTCGCTCATCTGTCCGTACTTCGCGAAGATTTTGTCAGCAGCGCTTTGCGCCTGTGCCAGTTGGCAGCAGCATGCCAACAGGAGCATTACAAATACTTTTTTCATTTTCACTATTGATTAGAATTCGCTACGCTCGAATTTTACGACCCATTCGCCCTTGGCGTTCACGTAGCCTGCCTCTTTCTCGTTAGCCACGGGTGCCAGTCCCTCGGTGAACACACCGGTGATGCCCGAGATGGCTATGTCGCCATTCTCTGCCAGCATGGCGCCGAACGGGGCATAGGGCACGGGGAAGTACATCTTGCCATCTCTGAAGACGGTCTTTGGATATTGGGTGGCAAAGCGATTCTGGTCGAAGTCAATCTGTCCTGCACCGTTCTGTCCGAATATCTCCATGCCGTGGCTGTTGGGATAGCTGAATAGTCGGTCGTTGAACAAGGCGGTCACTACGTTGAACTTGCTGTCGATGAGGAACGTGCGGTCGTGCTCACAGGCGCACTCGTCGGATACCTCGTGCTTCGTCCAGATGGCATAGCCGTTGCAGAACGGCGTGATGCAGTTCGTATATTTCTCGCTGACCACCTTGCCTGTCTTGTCAATGAACATCGATTCCTTGTCTTTGTTCTGCACGAAAGCCAGTCCGCACTTGTCGAACTGCGAGGGCTGGATGGTGAACTTCTGTTCGATGACCATGTTGCCCGTCTTGTCGATAAAGCCCCATTTGGCTCTGCTAAGTGTGCCTGTGGCCACGGCTGCCAGCCCGTTGCTGAAGTCCTGCACCTGGTCGTACTTGGCTGGAATCACTATCTTGCCGCTGGCATCACGGAACCCCCACTTGTAATCTACCGAATAGCCGTTCTTCACGGGTGTGCAGAATGCCACCAGTCCGTCGCACGTAGGACGCATGTCCAGTTCGCTGGTTTTCACCGTGGGAATAAGCTCTTTGTTTACGTCGTCGGTCAGGTTCTTGAATATCTGGTTGCCATTGACGTCAATATACATTCTGTTGATGACCGCCCTGACACCATTCTTCACTTCGTACACCACATAGGCCACGCCGTCCTGATAGTCGGAGACGTAGACGGCATTGGGTATCTTCTTGATGACCTTGAAGTCCTGGTCGTAGATGATGGCGGTGTTCGAGTTGTTCTCGGCAGCGATGTCGATGAAGCGGTTGGAGCCAAACTTCGGGAAGATAGACTTGAAGTTAGGGGCGAAGAAGCGCAGAATGTTGCCGCCCTCCCACTGCTTCACGATGTTTCCGCTGGTGTCGAGGCAGTACATGCCGTTCTTGCTGGTCTGCACGAAAGCCCGTCCCGACGAGAAGTAGCCCAGTTTGATGTACTTCAGGTCGTCAATGCTGATGGTCTTGGTGGCAGCCGTCGTCTTGAAGGCACCGAACGCCTCGGTGAATGCTTTGCCCATCTGATTGGTGTTGCGCAGTCCGTCCTTGATGGCATAGAAGTTGCTCTTCGGGCCGTTGTAAGGGAAGCGCTCTTTCGTGCCGGGCGCATCGTCATCGTCGTCTTCGTCGTCGTTGTTGTTGTTGCGCTGCGTGTTGTTGGTGTTTTTGCCGTTTAGGGCGTTGTCAACTTTCTCCACGCCTTTCTGCAGCTTCTTCAGCAGGCCTTGGGCATCGGCGCCTGTGCCCAGCAGGAACAGGGCAGCGAGGCTAAGTATCAGTATCTTCTTCATAGTTGTATGGTTTTATGGTTTATCGGATTGTTTAATCATGTACGGCGCGAACGGCGTGGCCTCTGTATCGGTACGCCTGATTGCCATCTATATAGCAGTTTGACCAGCTGAAGGCGCATTCCAAGGCTTGTGCCGAATCATAACTTGTAGTGCTCTGCGATGCTGACCAGTAGTGACCGGCATTCGCTATACTTAGCGAGGTGCCCACCATGTAGTTGGTGACCGGGAAGAAAATGGACTTGTCGCTGAAACTTCCTTTGCCTGTCAGCAGCATTCCGTTGAAGCCACGCCACTTGTTGTCACCTTGATACTCGGTTCTTGTCGTGTTGTCGAGCAATGCCTGGAACTCCGCCTGGGTAGGCATGCGCCATGGCGCTCCCCAGTTGGCACGTGCTGCGTCGTCGCTAAGTTCGAGCGTAGAACCTGCCGTAGTGTATTTTATCCACTTCTTCATGACCTCGCTATAGTGGCGGTTTGTCTCTTTTTTATATTCTTCACTGGGATTGATGTTGCCCCACTGGAAGAAATCGCCGACCATGTGGCTGTTTGAAGCGCCAATATTCATCGTTGCCCAATAGGGGCCGCCTTCCCACAGCTGCACGGCCTCCTCCATCTTGTCCATCTTCACCGTGACGGTATAATAATTGCCATTGGCAAAGGTCACGTCGCTTTTTCCGTAGGTGTAGACGTCGCTGCCCACACTGGCGTTTAGTTTCACCGTGGCGGTGCTGATGCCGGGTATTGCCACGTAAAGTTCGTTCGAGGCCGAGGCTGGCGTGATGCTTATACCGTTGACAGTGAGCTTCGATGCGTGGATGCTGTTCCCGTCCTTGTCCTTCAGGGTGAACTTCACGATGGCCTGCTGCTTGGTGAAGTCCGTGGCTGCAACGGTGATGATCTTGTTGGGTATGTCGACGTCCGTGATGTTGGCGGTGGCGGTGGCATAGTCGGTTTCCTTGGCAAAGGTGGCCAGTGTGCCGTCCTGCTGGTCGTAGGCTACGTCTTTGTCGGGGAAGTAGAGGTCGAAGGGGTAGACTTTGTTGGGGTCTTCGGTGAAGCTGAGCGTGCCGGTCAGCGTGGTAGTGGCCGTTCCTGTTGATGTCGGCGAGAGTGTTCCCACGCGGTTGCTCTTGTAGTACACGCTGACCTTGTCGGTGGCGGCCCATGTGGTCTTGAGCGCACTGCCGTCGAAGCCGAGTGCGCGGGTCGGGTTGTCGTTGCTGCCGGAAAGGGTGGCGTCGATGGCAACGGTGTAGGTGCCGCCCTGATTGGCCTGGCCTTCGTCCACGGGGTCGTCGTAGTTGGTGCACGATGTGAACATGCCCATGCCTGCGGTCATGAGCAGTGCGCCTGCAGCGCAGATGTTGCGAAGATTCTCTTTCATTCTTGATCTCCTTTCTTATTTAGTCCCACGATAAGTTTGTCGGAATGCCATAGTCAGGCAGCGTACTGTCAATTGTGGCATCGTATTTCACACTGGCTGCCAGCATCTTTGTGTAATGCATCCTGGCAACAGACATTGCAGGCTTCTGGTAGTTTTTTCTTTTCATAGGGTATGTATTTGTATGGAATTAGACGTCGCTGTCGGCATGCCACCGGGCCTTGCTGATGAGCTGCGCCACGTTGTGGGCATCGAACTTGGTCATGAGGCGGTGGCGATAGGTGCCGACGGTGTTTTCTGAGATGAACAAGCGCTCAGATATTTCGGCGGTAGTCATCCCCTGTGCCAAGTACTGTAGCACTTGCTGTTCGCGTTCGCTGAGCTGAAAGGCCGGACCAGGCAGGTAGGGAGGTTGTTTGTCGGCTGCGCTGACCTGCTGCATCAACTGTAGGAAGTCGTCGTCGAAGAAGGTGCCTCCCTGGCGTATGGTCTCCACGGCCTGCCGCAGGGTTCCGACGGGCAGTGCCTTTGACACCACGCCCTGTATGTCGAGGCTGGCCAGACGTGCTAGCACCCAGGGTTCGCTGTGCATGGTATAGATGAGCAGGGCACTTTGTGGACAGTGGCTGCGAATGACCTTCAACATGTCGAAGCCATCGGCATCGGGTAGCTCCAGATCGAGGATGAACAGGTCGTACTGCTGTCCCTGGTCGAGCAGTGAAAGCATCTCGGCGGGGCGAGTAGTGGCTGTGACCCTATATGCTGAAAGGATGTGGCCGATGCCCTCTAGCACCATGGGGTGGTCGTCGAGTGCAACAATCTTGTAGCATGCTTTGTTGTCGGTAATCATGCTTGCAAAGATAATGAAAAAGTTTGACACGTACATTCTTCCTGGTTTGTTTTTATCGACTGATGGGCGTAATTTCACCTTTTTAGGTGACAAGAAACCGAATTGTTTCTGTTGCAAAGATTTTTGCATGGAGATGCTTCAGATGCATTGCTGACCATAATAGTATAGGAAGAAATGGAATCTTTTAATATCCTTCACTGAGATGTTAATGTGTTGATATATAGGCACTTGCAGTGAAGGATGCCTCCTGATAACCTAAAGCGTTTGTTGGAGGCTTAGTCATCCTATGGCTTTTGCTTTGCTGACGTACGTCAGCAAAGCAAAAACCATAGTGCTTCGGCAGGGAGTCTACCAAGTATGTTTCACCATAATCTACTGTCAATCAGTTGATTATGTGCTGCGTGAGGGATGTTTAGCCAAATGAAATGGTGAGTATGTTGCATCCGGCTGCCTGGCTGTTGCTGATGCGTGCCCCTATGCTTGTTGCACGGTCGCGGATGGTGCGAAGTCCGATGCCGTTTATATTATTGCCGGAAGAGTCACTGTCGTTTCTGCCGTCATCGGAGATGGTGAGGGCTGTAGGTGATAGCGTGATGTTGACTTGCTGTGCTGTTCCGCCTTTCACTACATTGGCAGTGTGCTCCTGAACGATACGGTATAGTTCAAACGATGTGTCTGGCTGCATTGGCTTCTGGTTCGAAGCATCTTCTGCATTTTCTGTCTGGTTGGTAAAGGTGATGGCCAGGGCCGTTTCGCGTGAAGCATTTTGGGCAAAGTGGGCAAGCAGTTCTGCCAGTGTGAGGTGAGTGAATTCTGGCGGCATTAGCTGATGACTGAGCGTACGGGTCTGTAGGCGTAGTTGCCGCAGCCTGGCGGTAAGTTCTGGTTGGCTTGTTGCGGTTGGTGAAGTGGCCTGTTGCATTTCGAGGGCCAGGAGGTCGTTGCACAGGCCGTCGTGCAGTTCGCGTGCTATGCGTCGGCGCTCTTCTTCCAGCGTGTCGATGCGTAGCTGGGCTTCGCGCTGTTTGCGGCGCTGCCGCTGCCATAGCCATAGTCCGAGCAGCAACAGGGCGAGAATTAGGAATACGGCTGTGAAAAAAATGATGTTGCGGGTGTGTTGTTCGTGCAGACGGCTGATTTCCATATCTTTCTCCATGGTCTGGTAGCGTACGTTGAAGTCGGCCAATTGTTGGGCGAATTTTTCGTCGGCCTCGCGCCGCGAGTAGACGGTGGCACTGTCCTTGTAGCGGTAGGCCTGTTCCCACTGTCCTAAGTGCTCGTAGCAGATGGCCAGGTGGTTGAAGATCTCGAAGGTCATCATGCCGCTGCCGAGTACGGTTTCGAGATCGCTGGCCGATAGTGCCCACTGCTCGTGGGCATGATAATAGGCGCTACGGGCCGTCAGGTAGCCTATGGAGGTGATGCTCTTCGCGGGCAGCAGTGGTAGCAGGTCGTTGCCGCGCTGCAGCGACAGCCGGGCGGAGTCGGCCAGCTGCAGGCGGTCGTAGACGTTGAGCATCGTGGTCAGACAGCGCAGCTGCCAGTCGGGCGACTCTGACTGCAGGGCCAGTTGATAGGCGGGCTCGACGCACTGGCGTGCCTCCCCAACCTTGTCGAGGCGCCACTTCACCGCGGAGCTGACCTGCAGGGCGCATAGCTCGGTAAAGGGATCGTCAACCTGTCGCACCTGGCTGACGGCACGGTCGAGAAACTGTTCGGCCTCGTTGAAATGGTCCAGATTGTAGTGCAGGATGCCGATGTTCAGGTTGATGGTGGCCTGCCACTCTATGTCGTTCTGCTCCTGGGCTGCGTGGAGGGCCATGTCGTAGTAGTAGAGTGCAGAGTCGTTCTGCGATTCGCGCCGGTAGCAGACGCCCAGGTCCTGCGGCACGCTGATGCTCAGCTCGGGGTTGGCCTTGGAGGGCAGCAGTGGCAACAGGTCCAGCAGCTGTTGCTTGGCCTGGGTCATGTTGCCCATGTTGACACTGTGGTAGGCTTGCAGGTAGAGCAGCTGCGGGTAGAGCTCGTGCTGCTCCACGCCCTTCGTGCTGAAGGCCTGATCCAGCAGCTGGCGGCCTTCGTCAAGACGGCTGACATCATCAAGATAGACAGCAATCTTTTCGGCCAAGGAATCGAGTGATTCTGTTGCGTGGCTGGTGGGCTGGAAACCGATAAAGAGCGAAAGACAGAATAGGATTCGTTTCATCGTGCTGATGCTTTATATATAAATAATGTGTCTGGATTATACTTCAAACCGAATGTAGGCGCGGTCGTCGAATGAGTTGTTGGTGGGGATGAATGCTTTGGTAGCCATGAAGTCGGGGCCGATGTTGAGCGGGTCTTTTTCGCGTTGCTGCTCAAGGCGGGCCTCGCTTTCTGCAAGAGTGGGGCAGAGGAAGGGATAGCCGTCGCTGGCGAGAACAAGCTGCCAAGGCTGGAAGTCGAGGCTGATGACCAGTACGTGCTTTTCAGCCACGGGGAAGCCGTCGACTACGCTGTAGGTGATGTTCTGCTGGCGCATCGTCTCCAGCATGTGAGGGATGATGGCGGCACGGGCTTCGTCGGCCTGCTGGAGCAGAGCAGGCGTGAGCTGACCGCCGGTGGCCTGCCATTCCTGGAAGGCGGCGCTTGACCTGATGATGGTGGCGCGCTGCTGGGCCAGCTCTTGTTCGTAGGGCTTGGGATTGTCGTAGTAGTTGCCGTTGACCAGTGCCTGACAGTCGCCCACCATCCACAGCTCGCGGCGCAGGCGGCTGAATACGATGACTGAGGCCGTAAGGCGGTCCTCGGGATGCTCGGCCAAATGGGGTAACAGGGCCTTCTTGTAGCGTGAACGGATGGCATGGGTGGCACCAAGGCAGAACTGATGGCAGCTGCTGTCCTTTGGCATGTGGCGGATATAATCGGCAACAAGGCTCATGGCCAGTTCGCCATTGCTGTGCTGGCGCAGGAAAAGGTCGCGATGGCAGCGGCGCTGCGACTTTGAGGTGGAGCCGTCGATGACGGCTACGAAATCAGCGGTGACGACGATTCCGTCCTCGCTTCTCTTGGCGGGGTTTTTCGGAATGATGCTCTGCTCGATGATGGTCATGGGTGGAGGGTGAAGGGTGAGGGGTGGAAGGTGAAGGGTGAGGGGCGGAGCCAAACAGCTGGGGGATAAGGTCTGCCCGCCCTATGCGACGAAGGCTTTGCTCCAGCTGACGGCGTTCTTCGGGCTTGTACCAGAAGAAATACTGGCGCTGTGCCAGCTTTTCGCGTGGGGTCTTGGCTGAGAAGACGGGCTCTAGTGTATAGGGGTCGTAGCCTGTGTACCAGGTCTCGGTGGCGACGGTCATCGGGGTGGGAG
>ERZ842401.5070-NODE-5070-length-14835-cov-24.992693_pt1 | contig 14835 bp, 11 predicted proteins | sample MGYA00521270_ERZ842401 | MGnify/ENA primary metagenome ERZ842401 (study PRJEB31892, sample SAMEA3878208) | bioreactor metagenome | biome: Moose rumen | place: Sweden | collected 2011-10 | study: EMG produced TPA metagenomics assembly of the PRJEB12797 data set...
GCGCACAGCTCATCGACCTCTATCTTTTAATCCGCAAGCACACAAAGGAACAAAAATGAATTACAGGCACGCGACACAAAGCGAATCGCCGTGGTGTACGCGCTGAATAGCGACTGCGATGAAGAATACAAAACGGCAGACTGGAAATGCCGCGGCGCGTATAGAATCATTCATCGCTTGTGTGTTCACCCCGATTTTCAGAGCCGCGGTCTTGCCACGCAGACTCTCAAACTCTACGAGCGCGTAGGCTTTACAAAACGGGCGAGGCACAGTGGCGCAAAGGGCTTTTCTTTCTTATGGAAAAATGCCTTGCGAACTGATTTTTTGAGGAATTCCCACGCGGGAAAAGGCGGAAAAATGTTTTTTTTGGTAATTCCTACGCGGGAAAAGGCGGAAAAATGATTTTTTGAGGAATTCCCGCACGGGAAAAGGCGGAAAAATATTTTTTTTGAGGAATTCCCGCACGGGAAAAGGCGGAAAAATGATTTTTTTGAGGAATTCCTGCACGGGAAAAGGTCGAAAAAATGTTTTTTGAGGAATTCCCGCACGGGAAAGAGAAAAAAAATATACTAGGGAGATTTTTACTGATGACGAACGAAGCGACGGCACAGCCGTTCTACAAAAATATTCCGAGAAAACGACAGGCAAAGACTGATTTTCAAAAAACGCACTCGAACGAGGCACCGTCTTTTGAAAAAAAAACAGCGTTTTTTGAGAGACCGCCAGTAGCGGTGAAGCGCGTGATGAAACTGTTTGACCGCGAAAAAATCCCTGCCGACGCAAAAGCAATCCTCGACGATTTTGATGCGATAATCCAAGGCGTGCGTCCGCTCAATGCCAAGCAACGCACGCTTTTGAGCAAAGACATCGCGAATCTGTCGCGTGCCCTCACGAGCGAACGGAGCGAGCTCCGAATGGGCTATATGAATGAAACGACCGCGCTCACGGCGTATGCGCATTATTTTACGTGGTGGAATCTGGTGCGGCTCACACGGCTTTTTGCTTCGCTTCCTGCCGATAGTTTTGCGCTTGCAGACGGCGATTTTTGTCTTGACATCGGTTCAGGTCCGCTCACCGTGCCGATTGCGCTGTATCTTTCGCGTCCTGAATTGCGCGCGAAATCGCTGACGTGGTATTGTCTTGATTATTCGCAGAATTCGCTTGCGCTGGGCGAAGACCTCTTTTTGAGCGTTGCCGCACGGCTGGGCGGGGAATGTGCGTGGAAGATTATCCGCGTGAAAGGGGGCATCGGCACGAGCATAAAGCACAAAGCCGCGCTTATCACGTCTGCGAATATGTTTAACGAAACGCTTGGCGAGGGCGAGGCGAATCTTGAACTGCTTGCGAAAAAGCAGGCGCTTGCGCTGATGAGCTACGCCGACACGGGAAGCGAGGACGCGCGAAAAAATCCGTCGATTTTGGTCATTGAGCCGGGCGTTCCGCTTGCGGCGCGCTTTATTTCGCTTTTGCGCGCGGCGTTGATTCGGCGGAGTTACGGCGTTCTTTCTCCGTGTCCGCATTTTCAAGAATGTCCGATGAACGGTCAGCGGCACGGCAAAAATGGGCGCGCGGGAAAATGGTGCAACTTTGCCTTTTCCACGTTGGACGCGCCGAAAAAATTGCTCAAATTGTCCGAAAATGCAAAATTGCCCAAAGACCGTGCGGTTTTGAGTTACGTTTTTGTGCGGTTGAACGCAAAAGAACCGCCGCTCACCAGTCCGCTGTTCCGCATTGCATCGGATAAAATCCGCCTTGACGGACACAAAACAGGGCATTACGCTTGCACGGCGGACGGGCTTTCGCTGTTGGTGGACGGGAAACCGATGCGCATAGAGCTCTGTTCTGGCGATTTGGTTGAGCTTTCTGAAAAGAAAACGAAAGACTCGGTGAAGTCGTTGCCGCGCGATGAAAAATCAGGGGCATTTATTCAGACGGTTGTGAGAAAATAAAAATGAATACAGAAAAATGGTATAAAGACGGGCTTCATTTTGGCTGTGCGCGCTGTTCGGTGTGCTGCGGGCAGTCGCCGGGATTTGTGTATCTTTCGTGGCGCGATTTGGACGCGTTGTGCGGATTTTTTAAGTTGTCGCGGACGGATTTTGTGGAAAAATACTGCCGCTGGGTCAATTATTACTACGGCAAGCAGGTTTTGGCGCTTAAAGAGATGAAAAACTATGATTGCGTGTTGTGGAAAAGCGGGTGCAGTGCGTATGAAGCGCGTCCCGTGCAGTGTTCAACGTGGCCGTTTTGGTCGTGGATTGTGGAAAGCAAGCAATCGTGGACTGAAATCGCCGCGGATTGCGCCGGAATGAACAAGGGGCGGCTGTGGTCATTCGACGAAATTGAAGCGAACCGCACGGCATATGAGCAGAATCTCCCGATTGAACAAGGCGAGTTTTTGCAAAAAACGCGAAGTTGACCTGCCGAACTCGTTTTGAGAATGTGTCGGAAAATTACTATTTTTTATTTAACAGAATGTATTTTTTGTTGTATAATAAAACAAGTATTTGTAAATATATTTTCATAAGTTTTTGTTGCACAGAGGTTTTTTATGAAACTGAATACGAAGTTTCGTTGGCTTATCATTTGGATTATCAGTCAATTTCTGATTCTTTCAACGGTGCTTATTTTGGGGTCAAACCAAGAAATTGCCTTGAAAGATTATCAATGTAATCTTGCGAGACTTCAGTATAATTACGAAAAGGTTTCAACGTTTAACGACCGCCTTGAAGCGAGCGGTATGGATATGGATAAAATCTATTCCGAGTGGGAGTTCTTGCTGAACGAATGCAGCAAAAGTTTTGATGTGATTATTAACGGCGACGGTCGAAAACTGTTGACGAAAGACTTAAAAGACCGCACAAAAAGCATTGAATCGGTGTGGTCATTTCTTGAAGATAAATTCCGCGAAATCTCTACGCACTACAAAAATCTGGTTGAACTGAATGTGCCTTTGGCATTCCGCAATTCTGTTGCCGCGCACGGTCTTATCAACGCAATTTCATTGCACCGCGAGTACAGCGATTTGCGGGCGGTTATCGTTGAGGTGGGATATTTGGACGTGATTTCCACGCTCAAATTTACAAGCGACGGTCTGGTTACCGTTATCAGAGGGCTTTCCGACGGGCTTGACAAGGAAGTTGAATTTCTTGACCGCATTTTCCATATTATTGCGTTTGCGTTTTCGTTTTTCGATGTGATTATTATGACGCTCATCGTGCGAAGCATTACGAGCAAGATTACAAAACGCGTGAAAAATCTGCAAGTGATGTCGTCGATGCTTGCCGAAAAAGACCTTACCGCGCGCACCAAAATCACTGACCACGATGAAATCGGCGCGCTTCAGTCTGACCTCAACAATGCGGCTTCTCACCTCAATGCGTTCTTCCTCGTGGTAAAAAAGAGCGCGCAAACTTCGGTGAAATCCGGACAGCAGATTGATAATGCTTCGAGCGACACGGCGGCGGCAACGCACGAAATCAACGCCAGCGTAAAGTCGATGACCGAGCAGTTTAATTCGCTGAATACCGTTGTGGAGCGAACGATGGGGTCGCTGGAGACGATGACCGATGTGTCGAACACGCTTATTGAGAATAACTCCCGCCAGACCATTGCGATTGAGCAAAACAAGCGCGATGTGGACGTGATGACGCGGACGCTCGGTCAAATCAACGATATGGCGATGGAAAAAACGGCAAGCGCGGAAGAAATGAAAGTTCTGGTTAGCGACGGCGACAACAAGATTTCGTCAACGAATCACATTTTGGGCGATATTACGGGAATGCTCGACGAAGTGCGCGAAATCGTGACGATTATCGATGCAATCAGCGAACAGACGAACTTGCTTTCGATGAATGCGGCTATTGAGTCAGCGCACGCGGGCGAGGCGGGAAAAGGCTTCGGCGTGGTTGCCGAAGAAATCCGCAGTCTTGCCGAGAGCACGGGTGAAAACGCGCACCGCATTTCCGCTTCGATTTATGCGATTATCGACAAGGTGAACGAGGCGAATGTGTCGGCGAGCAACGCGCAGGACGCATTCCGCAAGGTCAGCGAGCAGGCTAGCGATATGCTTGAGTCGCTCAAGGAAATTACGAACAGCGTGACGAATGCGGATAATTTGACGCGCGAGATTTCGGGGCGCACGGCGGAAATCAATGCGTCGGCAGAAAAAATCAGCGGTTACTGCGGCGAGCTTGAAACGCAGCAAAATCAGGTTTCGAGCGATATGAATTCGTTGCACGAGATTTTTGCTACGTCGATGAACGGCATTAACGAAATCAAAATCGGTACGGAAGACATCACACAGCGGATTCAGGAAATCAGCATTTTGTCTATGCGCAATTATTCCAATATGACCGAGGTGGGAAACGTTCTTGCGAGCTTTAAGACCGTGGATAACGCAGGATTCACGCAGACCGAGGAGCTTGCGGCTGAGATTGGATTTGCCACCGACGGCGATTTTGAGGAGTTGGAGGAATTGCCGCAACTTCCCGAAAACACAACGGACGATGGTTTGAGCGAGGCGTGATTTTTGCTTGGGCGACCTCAAAAAAAGCAGGACGATAAAAAGCCCTGCTTTTTTTGTGTTCATAAAAAATCGTGAAATGCTGTCGGTTTATTCTGGGATTTTTTCTGCGCTGTCATCGCCGTTGGCTGTCTTTGCGCGCGTTTTTGCCACTGCCATAACACGCACGCCCATTGCTCCGAGCGAAATTGGCGGATTGTCCAATTTTACTTGCGAATGGGTGTGATTGATGATGAAAAGCCAATCGTTTTCGCTTCCAGAGCGTCGAATCACTTCTACGCCCATCGGGGTTTTGTAACTGCGCGGAATTTCTGCGGTCGCTGTTGCGTGCGCAATGAGCAAGCGTATGAGCGCGGGCGAAAGCTGTGTGCCGACATAGTACACCGTTCCGCGTCCGTGGTGGTGCATAGTCAGTGCCGGAGTGCCCTTGTAGAATCCGTCGCCGGCATATTCGGCAAGCACTTTTGTTTCGGGCAATGCCGTAATGATGTCTGCCCAATATCGCCCGTACATTTGCGAGACTGACGGCATCGGGAGCGGTTCTGCTTTTTTTGCAAGCCCCGCGCCGGGCGCTTGAATTGAGCGCACGGTCGGAAGCGGTGCTGTCCAATGCAACATCATCGGTCCGTCGCGGAGGCAATCTGTTTCGGTAACGATAACGCCTGCCATATTGCTCAATCCGCACGGCGCAGGAGAATCAGTGCGGAGTGCACCGCTGCCGCTTTTTATGCCGCTTCGGGTGGTCAAAATCAGGGTTCCGCCCGCCATCACATACGAATCGAGTCGCGCTTGAAGTCCACGGTCGAGTTGATACAAAAATGGGGCAACGACGAGCTTGGAATACTTAAAATCGCGGTCAGAATTGATGATGTCTACCGGGATATTGCGGTCGAAAAATGCCTGATAATATTCGGTAATGCACGATGTGTACGAAAAATCTTCGTGACCAGAGCGCGCTTCGGTTGCCCATTTTTCTTCGGCAGAATAAATGATATTGCAAGGAAATGCTTTCATATTTCCGCGAATATCGCTCAATGCGGGTTTTAAAACCATAAGCGTGCGCTGGATTTCTTCGCTTCGGCGCGATTTATTTCCATTGAGCGGGAGAATGCCGTCGTTAAAATCCTCGGTTTCAGCGACTCTCTGCCGCCATGCCGAGAAAAACAGCGTGTCTACGCCGTGTGCGACCGCCTGCGCTGTCCACAGCCTGATTCGCCCGGGATTCGGCGTTCTTGACTGCGTTCCCCAGCCTGCCGCACCGCATTGCTGTTCCATAATCCAGAACGTGCCGCCTTTTGTGCCGCGCAAATATTCCAATCGTGATGCGGTCTGCACCACTTTTTCGTGGGAAACGCTACCGGTTGGTCGTCCTTTGTCTGGAAAATTGCAACCTGCCGCAAAATCCAAACTTGCCGCCGCCTTGGCAAAATCCAATTCATCTGGATAGCCGCAAAAATCCGCCGTAATGCACACCGAGCCAGAATGAGGGCGCATTGCTTGAACCGTTTTTTTTACGAGCGAAGCGAATGCGTCGGAGCGGAATGTGCGATAATCGAACGTTTGCGCGGGGGTATGATATTTTTGGTTTTGGTCAAAAAGACGGATTTCACTAAATTGAGCTGCGGCGCGCGATGCTCCCCACGAACGCGACAGTTTTTCTGTTGTGCTATATTTTTTTTCGAGCCATTTTTGGAATTGCACAGTACATTCATTACAAGTGCAATTCTTGAGCGGTCGTGCATTGCCTCCGATTCGCGCAAAAATTTGGTATCCTACTACATTCTGATTTGTGCTGAAATGTTCTGCCATTGCCGCCGCAAAAGAAGCGCAGTGCGAGCGATATTCTTCATTAGAAAAACACGGTTCAATCGTGTTGCATTTTTTTGAAAGCCATGCTGGAATAACAGAAAGCGGTACGCAAAGCACGGTTTTTATGCGGTGAGAAGCAAATATCTCAATCGCTTTATCAATCCACTCAAAATTGAAATTTCCTTCCGCTGGTTCAAATTGCGCCCATGCATCATCGCCCATTCTCACCAATCCGAGCCCTAATTTTTGCATAAGCGACGCATCTGTTTCCCACTGCTCTTCATTCCATTCTTCAGGATAATACACCGTTCCAAAACTTACCGGCGGTCTTTTTATTTCCATAATATGTTCCTTTGCGCAAAAAAAATTAACAGCCATTTTGCGCGAATGAGATACTTATTTTTGCACAAAATGACTTATCCTCATAAATTATATCATAAATTTCGGAATATTTATACTGTTGCAGAAATTTTTTGAATGCCTTTTCTCGCTCATTTGTTTTATGCCAGCCCTGTTTTTCAAGAAAATGCGCAATTTTATTGCATTTTGCAGACCAGATGTGTACAATTTTGATATGTGTAAGTTAGATTCTCGTTTTTGGCAAAAGTTTTTTATTATGCTTTTTGGCATTTTTTTTATGGGATTTTTTCTGTCATTTTTGCGCTGTTGCGGCTGGGGAACGGACCCGTGCACATTCCAAAACGACAGCATTCGCCTGCGAATCGGCATTTCTCTTGGAACGTGGCAGCTCATTTTGAATGCAGCGATGTTCGCTCTGGTGGTGATTTTAAATCGCACGCTTATCGGCGCGGGAACGGTGGCAAACTGGATTTTGATAGGATACACCGCCGATTTTTTTAATGCGCTGTGGGCAAAATCGATTCCCGATGCCGTGTTTTTTGCCGCGGAATATCTGCCGCTCAAAATTGCGATATTCGCGCTTGCAATCGCGGGAATGGCGGTGAGCGCGGCATTTTATATGAATTCCGATATGGGATTGGCACCGTATGATGCGCTGTGCGTGATTGTGAGCAAAAAACTGCCGCGCGTTCCGTTTTTTGCCGTCCGTATATGCTGGGATATGACGGCGATTGTGGTGGGAATTTTGTTCTCGTGGGGATTTCGCGATTTTCGCACTTCGCTTATCGGTTCGTTCATTATGGCGTTTGCGCTCGGTCCGATAATCCAAGCGATAGGCGCTTTTATGAAAATCCATATTTTCAAAAAATAGCAGATGGTCTTGCTCATTTTCTAAATGTGCGATTTTGAGCGGTTTGTGCCGATATTAAGGTGGAGGAGAAAACAGTGCTGGATTTAGTAAGCAAAGTCATTTCAGACTGGCGCGTTATCACCATTTTTATTGTTATCGCGCTGTATTTGCAGTTCGTTGGTTTTGTTGCGTCATACCGAAAAAATAACAACCTTCGCAAAGCAACGGTGCGCAGAGCTCCTAAGGTTGAAGAAGCTCCGCCGAGTGCCGAAGTTCCAGCCGAAGAAGAAGCAGCAGAAGAAGAATAGCCTAAACACAAATGCGGTTTTTCCACAAGAAGCCGCATTTTTTTATTTTGTGCGCCGAAAACAGCTGCGAAATCACATCAAGCGCCTCATCGATTGTCCAGTTTTTTGCAATCAAGGCGGCAGCAAGGCTTTTTTCGCTCAAGCACCGATTTTGTGCGCGCACAATGTTTTGCACCGCGAGCGCGTCTTGTGCTTCAAAAACAGCGTCTCCTCGGCACACATCGCACCCCGCACATTCCACCGCCGTTTCCTCTCCCATTTCGGCAAGCAAAAAAGCGCGCCTGCACGATGTCAGCGAGGCATATTCGAGCATTTTCTTTTGCCTGTCGCCGTCGGAAAATTCTCTGCGCGAAAGAAAATCCGTGTGGCTAAAAAGCAAAATCGCCTCCGAAACCCCGCCGTCCCGTCCGCCGCGCCCTGCTTCCTGCATATAGGATTCGAGCGTGGGAGACGGCTCAAGGTGAATAACCGTGCGGATATTTTTTTTGTCCACGCCCATTCCGTAGGCGCACGTTGCACACAAAATGCCGTCGGGACTCTGGAAAAACCATTCTTCCGTGCGTATTTTCTCCGCCTTCGTCATTCCCGCGTGATAGAATTGGATTGAGTTTGCTCCGAAACCAAAAAAATCAGCGAGCGTCCGCGCCGTTTCCTCCGTCTTCGTTCTCGTGCCGCAAAAAATCAGCGCGGGCTTGGGGCAACTCTGGCAGAGTGTTTTGAGCGCTCGGATTTTTGAAAACGCGGGAATCACCCGATAGCGAATGTTCGCCCTGTCGCCCGGACTTCGAAGCACATCGCCTGCATTTTGTGCGCCAAAAAGATGCGTGCGCATACTATCCAGCACGCTCGGGCTTGCGGTTGCGGTGAACGCCGAAACGCACACAGGATTGAGCTCGGCAATCAGAAGCGAAAGCGACAGATACGACGGTCTGAACGATTCGCCCCATTCAGACACACAATGAGCCTCATCAATGACAAGGTGCGCGATACCGATAGTTTTGAGCCTGCCGCGTATTTTTTGCGCCTGCAAAATCTCAGGATTTGCGATAATAATGTTCGCCCCGTCCTCGAGTGCGCCGAACGCGCTTTCAAGCTCCTCCTCGCTTTTTCCGCCCGAAAGCACCACGCTCCTAATTCCTGCGCCGTCGAGCCTGCGTTTTTGGTCAGCCATCAGCGACAGCAGCGGATACACAATGAGCGTCGCCCCCGCAATAAAAGCGGCTGGAATCATAAAACACAGCGATTTTCCCGCCCCTGTGGGCATAATCACCGTTTGCCGAAGCGTTTTTTTCTCCGCCGTCGCCGCCGCAATGCGCAAAATCACCTCGCGCTGAAGCGGTCGCAGTGCCGCAATCCCAAATTGCTCCCTCGCAATCGCGTCCACCTTTTCAGCCATATCATTTTCGCCGTCCATTTTTAGCCTCCGTTGTTCATCTCTTTTTTATACCCGCCTGCCGTGCAAAAAAATCCTCCCGAACGTTGTCGAAACGGACAGTGCACGGATATATTTCGTGTATTTTGACTGCACTCAATAAACGAAACAGATATAATTCTGCAAAAGCTATCTTTCCGAATAAAAAAGACACCTTTCTTAGTGAATAAGACATCTTTCTTGATTATTAAGATAGGTATCCCGAAAGAAAAGTTATCTTTCTTAACACTAAAGTTATCTTTCCCGACTATAAAGAAAGATAACTTTGATGAAAAGTAAGATAAAAAACATCAAAAGAAAGCAAACTTAAAGCATTTTTGAGTAAACTTTTGCATAATTTTACTCATCTTTGTTAAAAGTTATCTTTCTCAGAACAAAAGAAAGATGACTTTGATGAAAGATGAATAGTTTTTTATCATTTTCTGCATATTTTATGCGATTATCTGCATTTTTGTGCGATTGAAAAAGATGAATAAAATGTCGGGATTGGTGAAAATCGGGCGGGCGATGTCGATAATGAGAGTATGAAGAGATTTTTTATCGGGATTTTTTTTGCCGCATTGCTCGTAAATGCCGCGTTCAGCGAGGTTTTTGAGTTCAAATATAAAAAAGGCGACACCTATCGCATTTTGACCAAGGTGGAAGAAGATGTGATTATGAACGGTGTGTATTCTCACCACGCCAAAATCGTAAACCGCGTGTCGATTGAGGTTTCTGATGTTACGGCGGACGGCGCGGGGGTGCACAATGCCACGTTTATGGCAAGCGACGAGTCGAACAACACGAAAGGCAAGCATTTTTCGTGGGGAAACACTTACAAAAGCACCTACACGCGAAGCAAACAGGGCATTTTTACCATAAGCGACGAGCTTTTTATGCCTGTTATCCGAAACTTGCCGATTTTTCCCGCCGAGGACGTAAAGCGCGGGCAAAAATGGACGGCGAACGGCTACGAAGCCGAGGATTTACGCCGCGCATTCAAGATGACGAAGCCGTACATCGTGCCGTTTTCGGCGCAATACGAATATCGTGGCACACAGGCGCAAAATGACGGCAGATTATTGCACGAGTTCCGCGTTTCATACAATATTTATTACGATTCACCCGCTCCGACGGGGGCTTTAGCGAAGCAAGATTATCCTGCAAAGACGATGGGGCACAGCGAGCAGATTTTGTTTTTTGACGCGGAAAAAGGCGCGCTTGACCATTATTCCGAGACGTTTCGCATCGTTATCGACACGGCGTGGGGAAATCGCTACGACTTTCGCGGGCAGTCGGAATCGGAAGTGCAGGATTTTGTGCGCACGAGCGACGAAAAGACGGTGGACAGCGTAAAAGACATCGTGGAAAATCTGGGAATGGAAAATGTGAAGGTTATCGCGGGCGAGAATGGTCTGACGATTTCGATGGAGAACATCAAGTTTTATCCCGATAGCGACAAATTGCTTGAGAGCGAGATGAGTAAAATCGAGATGATTGCCCAAATTCTTTCGCAATATCCGAACAATGATTTGCTCATTACGGGGCATACCGCGCGGGCAGGCAGTGTGGAAAGCCAAGACAAATTGTCGGTGGAGCGCGCCGACGCGGTGGCGGAATTGCTCATTGAAATGGGGGTGAAATCCCGTGAGCAGATTTTTATCAAAGGAATGGGAAGCCGCGTGCCAGTTGCTCCGAGCGACACCGAAGAAAACAAGGCACGAAACCGCCGCGTTGAAATCACGATTCTGGATAAATAAACACGGTCGTTTTTGCCCTTCTAGCATTCGGAATCTATTTTTGCGAAATGCTAAATCAAGTTCCGATGGGGATTTCTGTCGTTTCAGCCGCCGCCCCTTTTGCGACACCTGCGGAAAATCGCTCCTCTAGGATTTTCATAGCGCATACCGTCTGCATTTTTGCCTGCTCGTATGCCTTCGTATCGCCTTCGCGCACGATTCGTTCGAACTCGAAAAGCTCAAATGCCATTCGGTCTTTTTTTTCGCTCTCAAAGGCTATCGGTTCTTCGCCATTTTTGCACAATTGGACGGCAGTAATGGTGTTTGCAGGATTTGGCGAAAAAATATACCCGCCGTCGCCCTGCACGCTGATTGAGCACGGTGCCGCGCAGTCTTTCGCCGCCGTTAGTACGCAATAAAACTGCGGATAGCGCAAGATGAGTGTGCCTGAGGTGTCAATGCCGCGTTCCGTGTTTGCCGTGTAGTGCGCCTCCTGCGGCTCTCCGAAGAGGGAAAGCGCAAAGTGCACGTTGTACACGCCCAAATCCATCAGCGCGCCGCCGGCTTGGTTCGGGTCAAACACGGGCGGCAGTTCGCCATTTTTGAATCGCTCGTATCGTCGCGAATACTGGGAATAATTTATCTGGACGAGCTTGATTTTGCCGAGGTGCGACAGCCACTCTTTTGCCTGTTTTACCGCTGGCAGATACACGCTCGCCGCTGCTTCAAAAACGAAAACGCCGTGCTGTTCGGCTTCTCGAAATACGGTTTGTGCCTGTGCCGCGCTTGCAGTAAACGGCTTTTCCACAATGACGTGTTTTCCTGCTCTGATTGCGTCCAGCGCGGCTGAAGCGTGCAAATGATTCGGCAAAGCCACATACACGGTGTCGATTTCGCTATCGTGTAAAAATGCACTTCGGTCAAAAAAAACGCGCGGTATGTTCAAGTTTTTTGCCAGCGCCCGCACTTTTTCTTCGCTCTGAATCCGCCCGCATATCGACGAAATCTCTATGTTCGGCACTTCCGCCGCCCCTTTCGCAAACTCGCTCACTATCAATCCTGAGCCTAAAATTCCAATTTTCATACAAAAATCATAGCACGCTTTTTGAGCAAGCACAAATTTTTTTGCACAAGAAACACAAAATGAGAAACGGGCGGCTTTTTATGCAAGACATTATCTTGTATTATCAAAAACTTTTTCACCGAAACATTTTCTCAGATGAAAAATCTTTGAAAAAACATACAATAATTTTTTATCATTTTGCCAATCAGAACGTGCATTACAAAGTTTTATAATCAGCCTTTTTTGTACAGTCGCAGACAAAAAAATCCCGTAAGATTTCTCCTACGGGATACTTATTCAAACTATGCCCTTACAAAAAGGACTTGCCCCCTACAAAAAAGGCTGTGCCTTACTTATTAGACGCAGGAACTGCAGTAAGAGTAAAGGAATCTGACGACGACGGCTGCGATGTTTTTATTTCATTCACACTGTCAACAGTGCTTCCGCCCGTAATCTTGAAAACTTCCCAGTACACGCCCGATTGCCCCACAGGCACAGTCCAAGTCCGATTGTGTTCATTGTTTATATAAAGCCGTACTCGTGCATTTGACGCAGAAAGAGCGGTGCTTGTCGTATTGCTACCTGCCGAATAATTGCGAACATAATAGTTATACGTCAAAGCCGAGTTTACGTTTTTAATCGTTATCGTTTCAGGACCGTAAGAATTTTGGTCATCGTGGTCAAGAGTCAAGTTGCCATTGTCTTGCGATTGGCTACTATAGTAAACGTGAAAACTGCCTGCCGTCAAATGAGAATCCAAATCGCTCGGTGTCGCGCCCCAGTCCATAACGATTTTTATGCAGTTTTCGCTGGAGGTTTTCGGAATAGAAATGCGATTCCCCTCCACAATATCTCCATCTTGAATCGTGATTTTATCGGTCGTCTGCACATAGCCGTTTCGCTCAACAATAAAATTGTAATCTCCGTTAGAAAAACTCAGGTTTTCAGGAAAAGTCGCAATGCCTGATTCATCGGTTGTAATTCTGGCAACAGTTTCACCAGATTTTTCCACAGTAATCGTGGCATTGCTCAACGGAGCGCCAGTGTCGCAGTCGCTTATAAGCACGGAGCGAGAATCTACCGCCGTATTGTTATCTACATTCGTATTGCCATCTTGCGACGACGGACTATCGTTTGCTAAAGGATTTGCAGTTGAATCATCGATTATCATTCCCGTATCGCAGGAAAACAGCAAAAGAATTGTGGCAGCGAAAAACGCCAGTAGTTTCATATTTGCCCCCTTAAAGGTCAATCAAATACCCAAGGCTAAAATTGAGCGAGCCACGCTTTGAAACATTCCAATATGAGTTGCTGTCTTTTACGCCAAGCGTAGTGATGTCGCTTAAATACCGCGCGTCCGCTACAATAGAGCCTGCTCCTGCCTGCACTGTCCACTCAATGCCAAATGCAACGCCGAAAATCGGGATTGTTGCAATCGCAGTATCATCTTGTGTGGAATCGCCGCCGAACTTGTATTCGCCGAGCGGAAAGGAAAAATACGGTCCAACTTCTGGCACAAAGCGCATTATTCCGCTTTTTACGGTGTAAGTTATCAAAAGTGGAATATCAAGCGATAGATAAGAGCCCTTTTCCGTCGTAGATTTTTCTCCTGACTGAGAAACCTTATTTCCACCCAGAAGGTTGTTGTACAAATTGAGCTCTGGCTGAATGCCGACCTTGCTTTTGCTGAATGGGAAATTTGCAAAAATCGCGCCTCCGAAACTCACGTTTTTGGACAAATCAACCACCACGCCGTTCAACTGATTTCCGATTCCAAGTCCTAGCGAGCCGCGAAGACCAACCCAGCGTCCAGTATCTTTTTTCTGCCCCGCCGTCCGCGTACTACTTGAGTTGCCGAGCAAAGCCAGCAGCATATCGTCTTCTTTTACAGAAGTGCGGAACATATCTTTCATATCGCCGTTATCCGCGCTGACAGCCTGAAGCGTGAGCATATAAGACGTGCCGAGTTTTTTGAATGAGCCATAGATAACGATTTTCGCATCGCTGACCTTACCTGCCTGTTGAATTTCGTCGATTGTCGGGCTTGAAAGGTCGCTGATTGTGGCAGAAACTGTTCTGACTTTTACACGCGAAACGGTATTTACACCTTGCGCCATAAGGTAGGTGTGAAGTTCGTCAAGAATATACTCGTCAAAATCTTTTGTTCCCGACGACACACCCAAAATCGCAGCAGAATCCTTTTTGAGAGAGGCTGAAAACTGCACCGAAGCCTGTTTGAGAGCACTTTGAATATCAGGCGCAGAATCTTGTCCATAAGAAGCGAGTGAAAATATCGCAGCTATGCACAACGAAATTACTAGACGGAAAAATCTATTCATAAAAATCCTCCTAATGCTACCAAAATATCCGTTTAAAAAACGGGAAACATATATTTTGGTGTCTTTCATATTCTATATCTTAGTCTATAAGACACCAAAATTCAAGATAAAAAGTAAAAAAATGTCTTTGAAACGGTATAAAGTGAATATTCTAAAAGATACAGTTTTGTAATGGCAACTAGAGAAATTTTTAGACAGAATTTAAAATACTATAGAAAAAAATGCTGTATGACACAGGAAATGCTCTCTGAAAAAATCGGCTTAAACCCAAAATACATCGCAGACATTGAATCGCGTTCAAAGTTTCCGTCCGCAGAAACCATCGACGCAATCGCTCTTGCGTTAAATATACACGTTTCACAGCTTTTTGCCGAATCAGATTTTCCTGCAAAAACCGCTTCTTTAGACACTACCGCTTTTATATCATCGTT
>ERZ842401.5071-NODE-5071-length-14830-cov-3.687513_pt1 | contig 14830 bp, 12 predicted proteins | sample MGYA00521270_ERZ842401 | MGnify/ENA primary metagenome ERZ842401 (study PRJEB31892, sample SAMEA3878208) | bioreactor metagenome | biome: Moose rumen | place: Sweden | collected 2011-10 | study: EMG produced TPA metagenomics assembly of the PRJEB12797 data set...
TGTTATGCGTATCAGCCCTTTGCTTTCCGACTGGAATAGGCGAATGATTGTTTGAATGTTGCACATGAAACAGGCGCGGCAAAGCGACGAAAAAAGATTTTGCCCGCTTGACAATGAAAAGAGGTTCCTATAAGATAGGTGTATCATCGGAGGGTTGGACGATAGCGAGATTGTCGACCGGATAAGATGTCGGGCGCGCGCCCGGTGTTTTGTCCGGTCTTTTTCATCGGGACGCTTGGGAAGGAGGAATTGACTTTGCGCAGGGAAAATGATTTCACGCAGGGCGCCATTTTGGGGCCGCTCTTGAAATTCGTCGCGCCTATGTTTTGCACGCTGTTTTTGCTGTCCATGTATAGCGCGGTGGATCTTTTGATCGTCGGGCAGTTCGCGGACGCGGTTTCGGTGTCCGCCGTTTCCACCGGCTCGCAGTTGATGATGTGCGTGATGACGCTGATTAGCGCCTTTGCCATGGGAACGACGATTCATCTCGGCCATGTCGTCGGACGGGGCGACACACAGAAAATCCCGTCGGTCATCGGGACGACGATTGCTCTGTTCGGTGCGGCGGGGATTTTGCTTTCCCTTGTGTTCCCACTGCTGGCGGACGCGGCGGCGGAGATGATGCAGACGCCCGCGGAAGCGCGGGCGGATACCGTGCTCTATCTCACCATCTGCGGGGCGGGCTCGCTGCCGCTGGTGGCGTATACGCTTTTGTGCAGCATTTTTCGCGGCATGGGCGACTCGAACACGCCCCTCGTCACCGTAGCGATTGCCTGCGTGATAAATATCCTCGCGGATTTGTATCTGGTGGCGTCCCTCGGCATGGGCGCGAAAGGCGCGGCGATTGCCACCGTGGCGGCGCAGGCGGTCAGTGTGGTCATTTCCTGCGCGATGCTGCGCAAGCATCCGCGGCTCGGCGATCTTCGCCGACGCCATGTGCGTTTCAACCGCGCGGTCATTCGCCGCGTGATTTCGCTGGGCGCGCCCATCGCGGTTCAGGATCTTCTTGTCAATTTCTCGTTTCTCGTGATTCTCGGCATCATCAACCAGCTCGGTCTCGTCGCCTCGGCGGGCGGCGGCGTGGCGGAAAAAATCTGCTTCTTCATCATGCTGGTGCCCGTGGCTTTCATGGACTCCATATCCGTCTTCGTCGCGCAAAACGTGGGCGCGCGGAAGCCGAACCGGGCGCGGAAGTCCCTTCTTTACGGCATCGCCGTTTCTATCGCTTTCGGCGTCGTCATGTTTTTCTTCTCCTTTTTCCACGGCGACGTCCTTGCCGCCATTTTCACCTCTGAGCCTCTTGTCATTGCGGCGGCGGTGGACTATCTGCGCGCCTACGCCGTGGACTGCCTGCTGACCTCTTTCCTGTTCTGCTTCATCGGCTATTTCAGCGGCCTCGGTATGACGCGTTTCGTGATGATCCAGGGGCTTGTAGGCGCGTTTCTCGTGCGCATACCGGTGTCGCTCTATATGAGCCAACAGGAATGGGCGACGCTCTTCCATATCGGCCTGGCGATGCCCTGCGCGACGGTTGTGCAGATCGCGCTTTGTTTCGCGGTCTATTTTTGGGGGAAGAAAAGGCTGCGGGCGGCGTGATGACCATAGAAAAATGCACGATATTTCCACTGCATGGTATCTTATTTGTGCGCGGAGTGATAAGAGTCTGTGGTGGAAGGGCATCATATCTATTCACTGGAATTGGAGAAAATTAAAAGGCGCTTCCAGTGAAGGGTAAGCCGAACCGATCAACGGCGCGACCTACGCTGAAAGCGCTTTCGTAACTAAAATATACCATGCAGGTTGTCAAAAGTCAACGAAAACAGAATACCGACGAGAGCCGCTTCTTGATTGGGCGGCTTTTTGATTTGGAAAATCGTTGCGAGGTTTATGCGATAGAGCAGCGCTTTTGTTGGCTAGGCGACTACCGAAATTTGGAAGCGCAGTTCGGACTTCAAATCATCGCAATCTTTTTAGCTGTTTTCAAAAATCAGTCTTCTCGCATTTAGGATGCCTATTTTCATCAATTCTCAATGTGTTGGCGGCATTTATAGCGGCAGGTGTACGGAAATGGCTTCCCCTGCTGTGAACAACGCGCCTTTCAATGATTTTCTTGCCATGGACGGACTTCCCACAATAAAAAAATCCGTGTCATCCTCTTTTTCGACGGAATACGTTTCCTGAAAGAGTTCCTTTCCCTCTTGAAGATTAAGAATTTTAAGCCCGAGGTTCGCCGTCATTTTTTTGCTGTGCCAAATGAGGTCGAACCCTTCCGCTTGTTGGAACGGCATAAGCTCAACGTATACAAAATAATCCGCATTGCTGTCCTTTATGGATTCGCACAGAACCGCAGCCGTGTCCTCCATGTGCGAGGCAGTGTTCAGCTTTTCCGCATAAGGCTTGCTTTCTATTACATTATAGAGCCCCTCGACCTTGCGGTATAATGTTTCGTGCGCGATTTTTCTCAAGCGTTCGCCGCTGTCCCTGCCCGACTGGTCATTAAAGACTACAAGGACGCTGCTTTTCTGTCGGGCTTGCGCCGTGTTCGCTGCGCCCATGAATGCCATCAATACAAACAAGCAGAGACATATCATGCTGCACTTTTTCATTTGCTTGCAGCCTCTGCTTTCGTCTTGGGCAGACGCGCCTGAATTACACCGAGAATTTTCTCGCCCGCGCTTCCGAGTGCTTTCAGTGCAACAGACTTGTTCCCGATACCGCCAATCATACTGCTATCGGAAGCCTTTTCAGTGAATTTTCCCGTATAAATATAACGACCGGTTTTCAGATTGACGATTTTGAATGGGACGGCAGTCGTTATATCCTTGCCAATCGTAAAGAAGGTAAGTTTATCCTTGGATACAAAGGGCTGAACTTCAACATAGATGCAATAATCAATATCTTCGCCGGAAAATGCATCCACAAAATCCGCGCGCTCTACTGTGGAAAGGTCGGCATAGCCAAGTTTGCTCAGCATCTCAACGTATGGGCCGCCGTCTATCAGTTCATACGTATCGGCGGGAAGAGCCTTATTGAGATATTTGAGCATCGTCCTGTCAACCGCATCATCATACGTAGATTTCGCATTGTCAACATACATGATGGCTACGCGAGGAAGCTGGGGCGCAACGGTTTCGGTCTTCTGCGAATCGGCAAGAAGTTTCTGCACACGGTCATTGATTGTCTCCCGATTTTCTAATTCGTCAATATCTTCCGATGCACGAATCCGTTGAACAAGGTTGGTTTGCATCGGAGCTTCATGAATATCCGTAGAAGCCCATACTTGCGGACTGACACAAAGGAGAGCAGCAACCATACTGACAATTACTCTTTTTTTCATAACGTACCTCCTAATGATTATAAGAATCTCCCAAAACTGTTGGTTACGACTTGCACGGCCTAAATGTGTTTACGATATTCCATCAGCGTTTTTAGAGATACAATACTCATGCGAACTTGTCTAAAGCATAATGTAACATATATGTCTCTGTGTACAAATCTTCTATGCAAAAAACTGAGACTCACTTGATTGCCGCCACGGCTTGTTGTTTTTTCTTGCTTCCTTTTCGCCAGAAACTGAATAAATCTTTGAATTTCATACAATCTTCCCTCACTCTTTTTATCAACTGAAAAACAACTTCTATCCACCAAGTACGGGAAGCCCGAAATATTCCAAGGCTTTTTGAACAGAAAACAGGTCGTATATTTGGTTCTTGATGAAAAAATGAACGACGACATCCTCCTTTTTTGAGCGTGAAAGATAATAGCCCGCGCGCTTTAATAAGTCGTTCGCTTCGTCGATATTCAGCTCTAGCGCGATAACGAGCGCAAGAATTGTCGACTTGCTTGGCGTATAGTCTTTGTTCGTTCGGATTTTCGAAAATAGGCGGCGGTCGATGTTCGCTTTCTTGTAGATTTCTACTTCCGTCTTGCCCTTTGCGTGAATCAGCTTCAGAAGATGTGCCGCGAATGTTTCTTCCAAAGGCGGAAGGTTTAACTCTAGTTGATAATAGTCATATTGTGCGGCAGTGGATTCTTTTTCGTCGTTTTCTTTCGATGGGCTAGAGCCTATTTGAAAAAAGACCTGTGGATCTTCGTAATTTTCTTTGATATGGGCTTCAAGACGTTCCAGTAAAATTTCGTTCATATGGGGCGCTCCTTCTGTCCATATTATATATCAAAGCAAAAGGAAAATGGTCGCTTTCAAAGCGACAATGCAAATTTTTTTGCTGTGATTCCTTTTTTGAAATAAACGCAAATAATCTCGGAAAGATAATTTTGGGGAAATTTGATGAACTCGCTAAATTGTAAGTTTTGAAACAAGAACTCGAACTTCCCACATCCAAAAACTCGTTTTCACCCCCAGCAGTTTCATTGCCATATCTCCACAAATGGTTTGTATCGGCGGCTTTTGCGCTTTGCTCCCAGAGTGATGGCAACCCGTAGGGCTGATGAATGATGCTTTCGAGATACCCTTTTATCTTTCCGTGAGCCAATCCAAGATGTTTTTTTGGTCGATACCGCCCTCGCCGATGGGCATGGTATCCAGTGTCAGGATGTGTTTTGGATAATTGTCCCGTATCTCTTGGAGGGGACGGATTTCCCTTTGGAAGACATCGGGGGCGAGGACGGTGGCCGCTACTTGATAATAGCTTTTTTGTCCGTCTTTTTCCGCGACGAAATCAATCTCGCGGTTTCCGATTTTGCCGACGTTGACTCGGTATCCGCGCCGCAAAAGCTCCAGATACACAACGTTTTCCAGCGTATGGCCCAAGTCGCGGCTTTTTTCGCCCAAAAGCAAGCGGCGCAGCCCTAAATCAACGACATAATATTTTTGCAGGGATTTCAAATGCTGCTTTCCCTGCACGTCGTAACGCCCGCAGGGATAGAGGATGTAAGCGTCCCGCAGGGCGGCGAGGTCTTGCTCCACGGTGGCGGCAGTCGTTTTGCGTCCCGAGGACGTCAGCGTGTCCGCAATTTTTTTCGCGGATACGAGGCTTCCGATACTGTCCATAAGAAATCGCACCATATCTTCCAAGCGCATTACGTTTTGCACGTTCCGCCGTGCGACGACATCTTTCAAAAGGACGGTGTTGTATAGGCCCGTCAGATAATCCTGCCGGACCGTTTCGTCTTTAATATAGGAAAGATACGGGAAGCCGCCGTACCGAAAGTATTCCTGCCACGCGTCTTCGCGTTCCCCCTGCCGAAACGACCAATATTCGGCAAAGGACAGCGGGAGAATCGAGATTTCTATATAGCGTCCGGAAAGAAGGGTTGCCAGCTCCCCGGAAAGAAGCATCGCGTTGGAGCCGGTCAGGTAAATATCCACGTCCCGATGCTCAAAAAGGGAAAGCACCGCCTTTTGGAATTCTGGCACAAGCTGTATTTCGTCCAAGAAGATATAAGTCCGGCGCCGAGGCGCGAGATGTTTTTCAAGGTAATCGTACAGGGTATGTACATTGAGAAGCGCTTCGGTTTCCATGCTGTCGAAGCGAATGGAAAGGATTTGCTCGCCGGGGACGCCGGAGGCGCGCAGCTCTTCCTGAAACTGGACCAGCAGCGTGGATTTGCCGCACCGCCGGACGCCCGTGATGATTTTGATGATGCGTGTGTCCTTCGCGCGAGACAGCCGACGCAAGTATTCGTTTCTTTGGATCATGTCGTTCACCTCAATCAATACTTTTAATATTTTATCATAAAAATTTTGAAACCACAAAAGTTTTTATGATGCAAAATAAAAACTTTTGTATCGCTCGACTTTTTTATCTTCATACGCCGCTTTGCCTTTTGATTTGAAGACACGTCGCCGGTCGCGGCGACGGAGCGGCTTCTATTCCGAATAAACGCCCAGGCAGCGCGGCAAATCGGATAACCCTTTGCCGCGCTTTCTTTTTTATGGTATAATTTCATGGATATTCTTTTGTAAAGAGGGAATGTGATTGCTGATGTTATTTGATATTTTCGGATATAAGATATAAGAACCACAAACAACGAATGAAGGTGAGATTTTGGAGATTGTCAAGGATAAAGTCGTTCCGGTGAATCTTTCGGAGGTCATGTCGACTTCGTACATCGACTATGCGATGAGCGTCATTGTGGCGCGCGCGCTGCCGGACGTGCGCGACGGCCTGAAGCCGGTGCATCGGCGTATCCTCTACGCGATGCAGGAAGCGGGCATGGGCTCGAACAAGCCCTACAAAAAGTCGGCGCGTATCGTCGGCGAGGTTCTCGGTAAATATCATCCGCACGGTGACAGCTCGGTGTACGACGCGATCGTCCGTATGGCGCAGGATTTTTCCATGCGCTATCTTTTGGCGGACGGCCACGGCAACTTCGGCTCGGTGGACGGCGATCCGGCGGCGGCGATGCGCTATACCGAGGTTCGCATGTCGAAAATCTCGGAGCTGATGCTTCAGGATATCGACAAAGAAACGGTGGATTTCGTTCCAAACTACGACGAGTCTTTGAAAGAGCCGTCGGTGCTTCCGGCAAAATTCCCGCAGCTTCTCGTCAACGGTACGTCGGGCATCGCCGTCGGCATGGCGACGAATATCCCGCCGCACAATATGCGCGAGGTCATTGACGGTACGCTCATGCTGATTGACAATCCCGAGGCGACGGTCGAGGAACTCATGACCGTCATCAAGGGGCCGGATTTCCCGACGGGCGCGCTCATCATGGGTACGGAGGGAATCAGGAGCGCGTACCGCACCGGACGCGGCGTGATCCAGATGCGCGCCGACGCGCATATCGAAACGATGTCGAACGGCAAAAGCCAGATCATCGTGACGGAGCTTCCCTATCAGGTCAACAAGGCAAAGCTGGTCGAGCGGATTGCCGAGCTGGTGCGTGACAAAGTCGTGGACGGCGTCACCGCGCTTCGCGACGAGTCCGATCGCAGCGGTATGCGTATCGTGGTCGAGCTTCGCCGCGACGCCAACGCCAACGTGATCCTGAATCAGCTTTACAAGCATACGCAAATGCAGGACAGCTTCGGCGTGATTATGCTGGCGCTGGTGGACGGGCGGCCCCGCGTGCTGAATCTGAAAGAAGTCCTTCATTATTATATAGCGCACCAAAAGGACGTCATTACGCGGCGCACCCGCTACGAGCTCGACAAAGCCGAGGCGCGCGCGCATATCTTGGAAGGATTGACCATAGCCCTCGATCATCTCGACGCGGTGATTACGACCATCCGTGAGAGCCGTACGGCGGATATTGCCCGCGCCGCCTTGATGGAAGGATTCTCCCTGACGGAGAAGCAGGCGCAGGCGATTCTCGATCTTCGTCTCCAGCGCCTGACCGGTCTTGAGCGTGAGAAAATCGAAGAGGAATATCAGGAAGTCTTGAAGACCATCGAATATTTGAAGGGCGTTCTGGCCGACGAGAGCAAGATTTTCGGCATTATCAAGGACGAGCTGACCGAAGTGCGCGAGAAATACGGCGACGACCGTCGCTCGCGGATCACGATCGACACGACGGAGATGAACGTGGAAGACCTCATCGCCGAAGAGGACGTCGTGCTCACGATGACGCACGGCGGCTATGTCAAGCGCATTCCGCTGGCCACCTACCGCACGCAGAAGCGCGGCGGGCGCGGCGTCGCAGGCATGGGAACGAAGGAGACGGACTTCGTCGAGAATCTCTTGATTACGACGACGCACCATACAATCTTATTCTTTACGAGCCGCGGTCTTGTTTACCGTCTCAAGGGCTACGATATTCCCGAAGCGGCGCGGCAGGCGAAAGGGACGGCCATTGTGAATCTTTTGCCGCTGTCCGCAGGCGAGACGATTACAGCGGTGATTCCGCTCCGCGAATTCCGCGAAGACCGCTACCTCTTTATGGCGACGAGAAAAGGCGTCGTCAAGAAAACCGTCGTCAAGGAGTACGACACTGCGCGAAAAGGCGGCCTTATCGCAATCAACCTCGACGAAGACGACGACCTCATCGGCGTTCGCTTCACCGACGGAGAGCAGCGGATCATTCTCGGCACGCGCGACGGGCAGGCCATCGTCTTCGAGGAAGAAAACGTCCGTCCGCTGAGTCGTCAGACGCGCGGCGTCACCGGAATCCGGCTTCACGATATGGACGAAGTCGTCGGCATGGACAAGGTCGCAGAGGACAGCGAAATCCTTACCGTCACCGAGCAGGGCTACGGCAAGCGCACGAAAGCCGAAGAGTACCGCGTCACGCAGCGCGGCGGCAAGGGCATCATCAATATGAAGGTCACGGAAAAAACGGGCGCGGTGGTCGGCCTCAAGGTCGTCCGTCCCGACCAGGAGCTGATGCTCATCACGACGGACGGCATCGTCATCCGTACCAGCGTCGGCGAAATCTCACTCATCAGCCGCAATACGCAAGGCGTCACGCTGATGAAGACCGAAGAGGGCGACCGGGTAGCGTCGCTGGCGGTCATGGACACGAAAAGCGAATAAAGGAAACACCGAAAACGCCCGCGAATTTGCTTCGCGGGCGTTTTCGGTGTTTCCGCTGGCGAGAAGTCTGTTTCCTATGATATAATTTAACCTGAGAAAGCATGAAGGCAATTTGCGGACGGCAGCTTGGAAATGCAGGAAAGAAGGGGATTCGGATGCAAAAGGGAGCGATGAAAAGGATGGGCTGCATTGCCGTGGTATTGCTGGCGCTGATGATTCTCTGCCTCGGGTGCGCGAGCAGCGCAGGGAAAGCCAGTGGCCTCGAAGGGCATTGGGTGGACGTCAACGGAAAGACGACGCTGGACATTTTCGGAGACCAATGCACCGTGACTTACGGTGATTGGTCGAAAACCTTCCAATTTCGGATACAGACTTCCGGCGATTCGACCTATCTGGTGAATCCGGATAAGAATCTGCATGACTTCGGCATGATGACCGAGATTCACGTCCGTGACGACGGCAGCCTGGAAGCGTCGGAAATTGTTTTCGATACCGATCCGCACCGATACCGCTTCGTGCGCGAGGACAGGCTGGCGAAGGAGCTCGAAATACAGGACCTTTCCAAGGACGCGCCGAAGACCATCGAATCGAAGGAAATCCAGCAGTTTTCCCTTGTCTTCCGGAACTACGGCGGCTCCTACGGACTTCCGCCGGAATGGCAGAGCGGACATTACAGCTGGGAAATCGAGCAGCGGGACGGAACGTACAGAATGAGCTTCCGCATCATGGGCGACTCCTATATCGTCATGGACTTCAACCAGGAAGTCAGCGCGGAATATGTCGCCGGACTGGCGCAGCTCCTGGAGGCGCAGGGCGTCATCCAATACAACGGCTATTACAAGAAGAACAACGTCCATCGCCCCGGCTATTCGCTGTATGTGAAATATGCCTCCAAGGAACTCCTGCACGTTCACGCCGACGGCGACGCGGCGAAAAGCTGTGTCTTCGACCTCGTGCCGCTGCTGGAATACGCCGCGAAACAACCCCTGCCAAAACGCCCATAATCCCATATTTCCATACGCGCAAAATAAAACTCCCGCAGAGCCGATATGCGGGAGTTTTATTTTGCTGTCGCGTCTCATAGACCTTTACTTTTTCACCGATATTCGCCTCAAAACCTTTACTTTTTTCGTTTCATAAAATAAAATAAGTAAAGGAAAGGAGCGCGCGCCCATGATCTCTTACGAACCGTTCAACGAACGTCTGAAAACGGCAGGACTGACAAAAACTGCCTTGGCGGCGGAACTCGGCATTTCCTCCCCCACCATCGCGAAAATCTCCAAAGGGAAAAAGCTGTCAAAAAAAACGCTGGAAAAAATCGCCGCTCGCCTCGGCTGCGGCGCAAGCGAACTTTGCCGCGACGTCTCGGACAACGCCATCCTGCAAATCCTGCGGGACGAAAAAGTCGCGGGCATTTCCGGCGGCCTCTACCATGAACTGCAAGTGCGCATGACCTACAACTCCAACCACATCGAAGGCAGCCGACTGACCGAAGCGCAGACGCGCATGATTTTCGAGACCGAAACCATCCCCGCCGGAGACGGCGTTCTCGTGGACGACGTTTTGGAAACCGTCCACCACTTCCGAGCCATCGACTATATCATCGACAAAGCGGAGGCGCCGCTGACGGAAGACCTCGTCAAGCGCCTGCACTATATCCTGAAACACGACACAAAAGACGCGCGCCTCCCGTGGTTCGCCGTGGGCGACTACAAAAAAAGGCCGAATCTCGTCGGCGGACGGGAAACGACAAAGCCGGAAAACGTGCCGGAGCGAATGAAAGCCTTGCTCAAAATCTACAACGCGCGCGAAATCGTTACACTAGAAAACGTTATCGAATTTCATGCAATTTTTGAGCACATCCACCCGTTTCAAGACGGAAACGGGCGGGTGGGACGTCTCATCGCGCTGAAAGAATGTTTGCGGCACAATATTGTCCCCTTCCTCATCGAGGACGCGAAAAAACACTTCTATTATCAAGGGCTGGCCGAATGGCCGAAAGAAAAAGAGCGCCTGACCGCTACTTGCCTCGACGGTCAGGATACGTTTAAGCGGCTGCTGGATATGCTGGGGATAGGACACGGATAAACGGAGAGCGGTTTCGTCTGCCGCCGTTATGTGGTATTATATCCGAAAGGAGATAGCGTCATGAAATCCATGGAATTGGAGCCGACACATGAGAATGTTTTCAAAACATTACAACATAACATACCGGACAGGAATAAAGATGTTTGGTGTTTCACACACCTTTGTGGTGATAAAATCGGCGGAGGTATCGTTTGATGGACAAGATGCGAATGGAGACGGCTGACCTGACGGCGCGGAACGTGGAGAAGATCGCCGCGCTGTTTCCGAATTGCGTGACCGAGGCTTTGGACGAGGAGCGGAGCACGAAAGAACGCAAGGTGTATAAGAAGGTCGTGAATTTCGAGCTGCTTCGGCAGATGCTTTCCGATGAAGTCGTGGAAGGCGACGAAGCGTATGAGTTCACATGGGTGGGCAAGAAGGCTGCCATTGTGGAGGCGCATAAGCCGATACGGAAAACGCTGCGCCCTTGTCCAAAGGAAAGCGTGAACTGGGACACGACGGAAAATCTCTATATCGAAGGCGACAATCTGGAAGTGCTGAAGCTCTTGCAGGAAAGCTATCTCGGCAAGGTGAAGATGATTTATATCGACCCGCCGTACAACACAGGTCATGATTTCGTTTATCCCGATTCGTTCATCATGGACAACGAGGAATACAACGCGGGCACAGGATATTTCGACGAGGACGGGAATGTGAACTTCAGCCGCGAGAACAGCGCGGCGGCGGGAAAATATCATTCGGACTGGTGCTCGATGATGTATTCGCGGCTTTTGTTGGCAAGGGATTTGCTGACGGACGACGGGGTTATTTTTATCAGTATTGATGATAATGAAGTATCAAATTTACAAAAAATGTGTGATGAAATTTTTGGAGAAAGCAATTACAGAAATACAATTATAACGCGAAGAAGAGTCAAAAGCTTAAATTCACAATTTGCAAATAGTGGCCTTTATAGTTTGAATGTTGGATTTGAATACATTTTAGTTTACGCAAAAAGCAATTTCTTGATGAAAGCTATTCGGACTAAAAAAGTGAATCCTTCAGAAAAAGGAAGATGGGATGTCTTTTGGAGCAATGCTGATAGACCGACTATGCGCTACGAAATATTAGGATTTACTCCATCGTCTGGGCAATGGAGAAATTCAAAAGAAAAAGCTGATGTTGCAATAAATAATTATAAAAAGTACATGGAAAACTTTTCTGAAAAAATGACATTAGAAGAATATTATCAAAAAACAGGAATTTGTGATTATATCAGGAGAATCCCGAATGGAACAGGAAAAAATGGAGGAGTTCAACATTGGGTTCCACCATCTAATACAATGTTACGAACGAGTAATTGGACTGATATGGAAGTGTCACAAATTGGAAAAGAAATTGATATTTCTTTCGATAATCCTAAAAGCAAACTTTTGATACAAGAGTTACTCAGATTATCTAATTTGCCCAACAATTCCATCGTCCTCGATTTCTTCTCTGGCTCCGCCACAACCGCCCATGCGGTCATGCAGTTGAATGCAGAGGAGATGTCCGCGGGGGTGGGACACCCTTGCCGAAAATTCATCATGGTACAACTGCCGGAGCCCACCGATAAAAAATCCGAAGCATACAAGGCAGGCTATAAAAGCATCTGCGAAATTGGCAAGGAACGGATTCGCCGCGCCGGAAAGAAAATCTTGGAGGAAAACGCGGACAAAGAGGGAATCGAAAAGCTCGACGTCGGTTTCCGCGTGCTGAAGCTGGACGACAGCAATATGAACGATGTCTATTATGCCGCGGGCGACTATACGCAGGATTTGCTTCTCAATATGGAATCGAATATCAAGGACGACCGCACCGACCTTGACCTGCTTTTTGGTTGCCTGCTGGAATGGGGGCTTCCCCTTTCCCTGCCGTGCACGTCCGAGACCATCGAGGGCGTCATGGTTCACACTTACAATGACGGAGACCTCGTCGCCTGCTTCGACGAGAACATTCCCGACGCCGTCATCAAGGCCATCGCGAAAAAGAAACCACTCCGCGCGGTGTTCCGCGACAGCGGCTTCGCGGACAGTCCCGCGAAAATCAATGTGGGCGAGATTTTCAAGATGCTGTCTCCCGATACGCGGGTGAAGGTGATTTAGCATAGGAGGAATTACAATGTTGTCTGTCGCAGGATATTATGACGGAGCAAATGTGCAATTTTTGGAGGAACCAAAGCTCAAAAGGAATCAGCGTGTCATTGTGACAATCATGGATGAATTCGTCGATACTTCCCCAAACCCGCTTTGGATCAGAGAAGCTGCCGAGCGCCAAAAATCCCAGACGGCTTACGAGAAATTGCTTTCCTATCGGAAGCCGGGGATTGGAAGCGGCGACTACAAAAAGGATTTGGCGGAAATGTTGGAGAAGAAATATGAAACTGTTGATTGATACGAATATCATCATGGACGTGCTGGTGGAAAGAACGCCGTTTTTCGAGAAGTCCAACTATGCGGTCAAGCTGTGCGCCGACAAGAAAGTGCAGGGCGTTTTGGCCGCCCATACGCTTACCAATTTGTTTTATATTCTGCGAAAATATTTTTCCGTGGATGAATGCAGAGGGATTTTGCTTTCTTTGTTTGATATTTTCCATGTTGCATCTGTTCACGAAAAGAACTTGAGAGCCTCGTTGGAAAATCAAGCTTTCAACGATTTTGAAGATTGTTTGCAGATGGAATGCGGACGAGAAGCAATGGCCGACTATATCGTGACACGCGATAGCAAACATTTTTCCCATAGCGACATACCGTGTCTTACACCGGATGAAGTTTATGCAAAATTCGGTGCGGAAATTGTGGGAAGTGACAAGCCGTGAAGATACAGTACAAGCATCAAAAATTCCAAGCGGATGCCGCGAAGGCCGTGGTGGACGTTTTTGCCGGGCAGCCGTATCTGACGCCGACCTATATGATGGACCGGGGCACGGGAGAATTCCAGCTTGGCTGGGACGAGGAAGCGGACTATACCGGATGGAGCAACCACCGGATTGTTCCGGAGCTGAACGACGCGCGGATTTTGGAGCAGCTCAACAAAATTCAGCGCGCGAATCAGCTTGCGCCCTCCGCGAAGATGGAAAAGACCGAGGGCGGCTATAATCTGACGGTGGAGATGGAAACGGGCGTCGGCAAGACGTACACCTATATCAAGACGATGTACGAGCTGAACAAGCATTACGGCTGGAGCAAGTTCATCGTTGTAGTGCCGAGCATTGCGATCCGCGAGGGCGTCTATAAGTCGTTTCAGATCACGCAGGAGCACTTCGCTGAGGAATACGGAAAGAAGATACGGTTCTTCATCTACAATTCCGCACGGCTGACGGAGATTGACCGCTTCGCCTCGGACAGCGCCGTCAGCGTCATGATCATCAATTCGCAGGCATTCAACGCGACAGGCAAGGACGCGCGGCGCATCTATATGAAGCTGGACGAGTTCCGTTCCCGCCGCCCCATCGACGTCATCGCGAAAACGAATCCGATTTTGGTGATTGACGAGCCGCAGTCGGTAGAAGGAAAAAAGACGAAGGAACGGCTGAAGGAGTTCCATCCGCTTTTGACGCTCCGCTATTCCGCAACCCACAAGAGCGACAGCATTTACAATATGATATATCGCCTTGATGCACTGGAAGCCTATAACAAAAAGCTCGTCAAGAAAATTGCGGTAAAGGGTATCAGCGCAAGCGGCACAACAGGCACAGAGGGATTTGTGTTTCTTGAAAGCATAAATGTTTCGGGATCAAATCCGACAGCGACTATACGCTTTGATGTCAAGGGAAAAACAGGTGTTCGTCAGGTAAGCCGTACAGTAAATGAGGGATTTAATCTGTATGAGCAGTCGGGTCAGCTTGAAGAATATAAAAACGGGTTTACTGTTTCCCGCATCGATGCAAGGGACGATCATATTGAATTTCTGAATAATGTCAGACTTTATCTCGGTGACATTGTTGGAAGTGTTGACGAAGAACAGATTCGCCGTATTCAGATACACGAAACGATAGTATCACATATTGAGCGTGAAAGACAGCTTTTCCGCAGGGGTATAAAAGTCCTCTCGCTGTTTTTTATAGATGAAGTCGCAAAGTATAAGCAGTACGATGAATCGGGTCAGCCGGTCAACGGTATCTATGCCGATATGTTTGAAGAAGAATATAAAGCGGTCATAGAGAATTATCAGACTGAACTCGGTGAGGGTGACGAATATTTAAGATATCTTGATTCTATCACGGCTGAAAGCACTCACGCAGGTTATTTTTCCGTTGATAACAAGGGAAAGCTCACCGACGGAAA
>ERZ842401.5072-NODE-5072-length-14827-cov-5.009410_pt1 | contig 14827 bp, 12 predicted proteins | sample MGYA00521270_ERZ842401 | MGnify/ENA primary metagenome ERZ842401 (study PRJEB31892, sample SAMEA3878208) | bioreactor metagenome | biome: Moose rumen | place: Sweden | collected 2011-10 | study: EMG produced TPA metagenomics assembly of the PRJEB12797 data set...
ATATGTCATCGGATTCCACGACATTACCGACGAGTACGGGGGAGTTGTGCCCGGCATTGCGGACGCGTTCGTGGCCATACTGCTTGTGTGCTTCTCGCTCAAACTCTTCATCCCCGGCATCAGGGACGGCTGGCGCAAAGTTTCGGCCTTCGCGACCAGCCTCATATATGTGGTTTGCGCGGTGCTTGTCTTCCTGTGCGAAATAGTGTTCTGGGAGGAGTTCGCAGTGCGCTTCAACTTCATCGCCGTCGATTATCTGGTGTATACCAACGAGGTGATAGGCAACATCATGGAGTCCTACAACATCCCTCTGATGATGCTTGGAGTGCTGGCAGTGTCGCTGGGCATCTTCTGGCTGCTCTTCCGCCGCGCCGACTGGAAGAATGCCGGCATAGGCAGCACCGGGGAATATCTGGTGAACCTGGCCTGCACTGCCGTATGCGCCTGCCTCGGTTTCGGTTTCCTTCATTTCGGATACCGCAATTTCGGCACCTCGAACATGTTCGTGACCCAGTTGCAGGAAAGCGGCTCCTGGGATTTTCTGGAAGCCTTCGCATCAAACGAACTCGACTACAATCAGTTCTATCCTCTGATTCTGCAGGAGGAGGCGGAAGCCTTGCAGAAGGATCTCTGCGGGATGGGCCCGGACGGCGTTGCGCACGTAGTTTCGGAAGGTCCGGAAATCCGCAAGAACATCATCCTCATCACCATTGAGAGTATGAGTGCGGATTTTATGGGCTATTTCGGAAACGAGAAGGGGATTACTCCGAATCTGGACACCCTCTTCGAGCACAGCCTTGCCTTCGACCGCTTGTTCGCAACCGGCAACCGCACCGTACGCGGTCTGGAGGCCGTGACGGCCTGCATCCCTCCGAGTTCGGGAGAGAGCCTTGTGAAGCGTCCCGGGATGGGCCCGGTGTTCTCCACCGGCGAGGTTCTGCGCAGCAAGGGCTACAGCACGACCTACATCTACGGAGGAGACGCCTATTTCGACAATATGGAGTACTTCTTCGGCACTAACGGATATGCGGTGCGCGACAAGAAAACCTTCGACAAGGCGGATATTACTTTCGACAACATCTGGGGCACCTGCGACGAGGACACCTTCGGGGTAGCACTTCGCGACTTCGACGCTGCCGCAGAACCCTTCTTCGCCCATATTATGACCGTTTCCAATCACAGGCCCTACACCTACCCTGAAGGCAGGATCGAATATGACGGGAACCCCATGTCGCGCGACGCTGCGGTCAAATACACCGACTATGCGATAGGAGATTTTCTCTCGCAGGCTTCCACCAGGGACTGGTTCGGCAACACCGTGTTCGTGATCATGGCGGACCACTGCGCGTCGAGTGCGGGCAAGACCAGCCTTCCGCTGGAAGGATACCACATCCCCGCATTCATCTATGCTCCCGGTTTCATAGAACCGGTTCACGTGCAGAAGGTCTGCTCGCAGATAGACGTGATGCCAACGCTGTTCAAGCTTCTGGGATTCAGTTACGATTCCCGTTTTTACGGGCAGGACGTGCTGTCGGATGGTTTCCGCGAAAGGGCTTTCATGGCGACCTACCAGGACCTCGGCTATTATGCCGATTCCGTGCTGACTGTGCTGAGCCCCGTGCGTCAGGTGCGCCAGTTCTCAGTGGAGCAGAGCGGCCGCACAGGCTTCACCGAAACTCTGATGGAGGATTCGGTTGCCGAGAAGCAACTGCGCGAGACGCAGGCGGTGTACCAGGTGATAAATACTGAGTATCAGGCCTCTTCCAGGCACTGAATCATGGCTTTGGCGACGGCGCGGGAAGCTCCCGTGCCCCCGAGACGCTGACGGATCTCCCCATAGTCGGCTAGCATACGCTCCCGGTAGGGAGAATCTTCTATGAGGCGGCGTATCTCCGCAGCACATTCTTCGGGCGTGAATTCGTACTGGATGAGTTCGCGGAAGGCGGGGCGGTCGAGGATGAGATTGCCGAGTGAGATGAATTTTACGTGGTCCAGCACCCGCAGGACGTATTTCGCCAGCACGACGGTGATGAAACTGGTGCTCCAGCAGACCACCTGGGGCGTGCCTATGAGGGCGGCCTCCAGCGATGCCGTGCCGCTGTTGATGAGGGCTGCATCGGCGAATTTCAGAATGTCGTAGGTACGGCCGAAAACAACGTCCACATAATCCCTGCCGCCTATGTGCCTGTCGTAGTCTTCGCGGCTCCTGGATGGCGCTCCGGCTACCAGGAACTTGTAATCCCTGTATTCCGGAATGGCGTGCAGCTCATCCGCCATCTGCATCGCATTGGGCATCGTACGGGCTATCTCTCCTTTGCGGGAACCCGCGAGAATGGCTATGTACTTTTCGGTAACCGGCCGGCTGTATTCGTGGGCGTCGACCGCGTCCACCAGGGGGTTGCCCTTGTAGATGAAGGGGACCTGCCTTTGCTCGAAGTAGGGAATCTCGAAGGGGAAGACTATGAACAGGCGGTCCACCCATGCCTTGAGTTTGCGGTTCCGCCCTTCGCGCGAGGCCCAGGTTTTGGGGGCTATGTAGTAGAATACCCTGATGCCGCGCTCGTGGCAGAAGCGGGCGATCTTCATGTTGAATCCGGGGTAGTCGATGAGGATGACGACGTCCGGTTTCCAATCCAGAATGTCCGCTTTGCAGTCGCGCAGATTGCGGCTGATCTTCCCCAGGTTCCGCAGCACGTCGGTTGCGCCCATCACGGCCGTGGCCTTGTAGTCCCGGACCTTGACGCCTCCCACGGCCTCCATCATGCCGCCTCCCCAGAAGCGGACGTCGGCTTCCTGGTCCTCTGCGAAGAGGCCCTTCATCAGGTTGCTTCCGTGGAGATCCCCGGACGCTTCGCCGGCGATGAGGTAGTATCTCATATTCTGTGTCTTGATGTAAGCAGGTACGCATTTCTCCGCTATGATACACAGCCCTTCGGGCGAAATGCTCCGAAATGCGTACCTGCTGACATCTGGTTAAAAATCTGTTTCCAGTCCGGCATCCCGGAGCCGGGCGTTTTCCTGAAGGTCGTGGCTGAGAAGCCGGTGGCAGGAGATGGTAATGTATCCCTGCTTGAGCAGATTGATGTCTGCCTGTGGATCATTTGCTGAATCGTTTACGATGTCGCCTGCCATCATGTAGCGCACCTCTCCGGGTTCGGCAGGGGGAAAGCAGGGGGCTTCGGCGCCGAACTTTTCGCGCACTATCCTGCGGAAAAGATCTTCGTCATAGGGCAGGAATTCATTTTCCCAGCGCAGCCATCCTTCCCTTGCCATGCGAATGCCTTTGATGGCGGTCCCAGGCTTCGGGAAGTTAATGTTGTAGATGTATCCGTCCTTTCCGGATGGATTGGCAAGTATCTTTTCGAAAAGCGCAGGGAAATATTTTTCCACGCTGCTGAAATCGGCGTCGGGGTCGAATGCGTCGATCGAGACTGCGATCGCGGGAATGTATGCCAGCGCAGCTTCGCAGGCGGCTCCGATGGTGCCCGAGTAGAGATATGCCGTACCGAAATTGCCTCCGTGGTTGATGCCGCTCACTACCACGTCAGGTTTTTCCGGACAGAAGATATTGTCTATGCCGTATTTGACACAGCTGGAAGGCGTGCCGTCGAGATACCACCAGTCTGCACCGCCTTCCGTCTTTATCTTCTTTGTTGCAATGGGCCCTTGTCCGAGGTTCACCGCCATGCTCATGCCGCTCTGCATCTTTTTGGGAGCCACTACGGTGATTTCGCCATAGTGGCGCAGGATATCTACAAGAGTACGGATTCCTTTTGCGTTGTACCCGTCGTCGTTGGTGACAAGAATTTTCATATCGGGGTTATTTTGTACAAAGATAGTTCTATTTTCTCTGCGATAATTGATTATGCTGCAAATTTTTTGTAAATTTGCGTCGCTTTTTGGCAGAATCCAAAAAAGATTCGGTTAGAAATTGTTTATTTTTATTAAAGAGTTCAATATGAATAGAATTGCAATCAACGGTTTTGGCCGTATCGGTCGTCTGGCATTCCGTCAGATGTTCGAGGCTGATGGCTATGAAGTAGTCGCCATCAATGACCTCACAAGTCCTAAAATGCTCGCTCACCTTCTCAAGTACGACACCGCCCAGGGTGGTTTCGCAGGCAAGTTCGGTGAAGGCAGGCACACTGTAGATTACAAGGACGCAGTCCTCGCAGAAGACGGCAAGACCGTTGTCACTCCCGGTTCCATCATCGTGGACGGAAAGGAGATCACCATCTATGCAAAACCCAATGCGGCAGAACTCCCCTGGGGCGAACTGAACGTTGACGTGGTTCTTGAGTGCACAGGTTTCTATACTTCCAAGGCAAAGGCTTCCGCACACATCGAGGCCGGCGCAAAGAAGGTCGTCATCTCCGCTCCTGCCGGAAATGACCTCCCCACCATCGTTTACAACACCAACCACAAGACCCTGACCCCTGCCGATACAGTTATCAGCGCAGCTTCCTGCACCACCAACTGCCTCGCTCCCATGGCCGACGCTCTCAACAAGTACGCTCCCATCCAGAGCGGTATCATGAGCACCATCCACGCCTACACCGGCGACCAGATGATTCTCGACGGCCCTCAGCGCAAGGGTGATCTCCGCCGCAGCCGCGCAGGTGCTTGCAACATCGTTCCCAACTCCACCGGTGCCGCCAAGGCAATCGGTCTCGTAATCCCCGAACTCAACGGCAAGCTCATAGGCTCCGCTCAGCGCGTTCCCACTCCTACCGGATCCACCACCATCCTCGTTGCTGTGGTCAAGGGCAAGGACGTTACCGTAGAAGGCATCAACGCTGCAATGAAGGCCGCTTCCACCGAGTCCTTCGGCTACACCGAAGACCAGATCGTCAGCTCCGACGTCATCGGCATGAAGTTCGGTTCGCTCTTCGACGCAACCCAGACCATGGTCTCCAAGATCGACGACGACACCTTCCAGGTGCAGGTCGTTTCCTGGTACGACAACGAGAATTCCTACACTTCCCAGATGGTCCGCACCATCAAGTACCTCGCAGAACTCAAGTAGTTTCTGAAAGTTATACTTTTGCAGTTTTAGCCGGCAGGGTTTTTCCCGCCGGCTTTTTTTGCTTTCGGCCGTTCCGCTTCCAGCCTGTCATCACCTGCATTCCGCTGCGTCCTGGCCCCATCTTTCTCTGATGCTGTTATCGAACGATGACAACGGTCCATTCCTTGGACCGTTGCGCACGTTTTTACGGCTTTTTTGACAGTTCCGGTCCAACGATTGGACCGCAGTGTACGCTCTGTTAATTTTTACTGAAAGATTTCATTGTAATATTTAAATATTTCCCTACATTTGGAAGGGCCGTCTGCTGCTCCTTTCTGTCGGATGCATGTATGGGCGGGATTGTTCAAATGAAACATGCTTCTCTGTACAGGAAAGAAGGGGAGAGGCATAGAATGGTGACGGTTTCTTTCTGCGCCATGTCGAAAGCGCGTAATTTTGACATTGAAATGGATGGGATCGGAGAAGTATGGGATTCTATTTTATTACTACAGAGCATCTTGAGGACCGGATCTGGTTCAAGGACGAAGAAGATTACAAGTCAGGAATGAACTATGTTGCTGTGATATCTTTTCTGCTAGGTATCAAGGTGGTAGCTTTTATCCTAATGTCTAACCATGTGCATTTTCTTCTAATTTGCAGGAGCAGGAAAGAGGCTGAACTCTTTATCAACGAATATAAGACCAGATACTCCAAATATTACTGTAATAAATACGGAGAGGGCGAACTGCTGCGGCGAAACGGTGTCGATATTCAGGAGATCGATCTGGAAGGAGAGTCCCTTGAACGTATCATTGCTTATATTCTAATGAACAGTGTTGCGGCAAATATTTGTCTGACTGCATCAGATTATCCGTGGGGTAGCGGAGGCGTGGCCTTCAGCATAAAGCAGAAGAAAGGAAGGAAACTCGGCGATATGTCCTTACGTGAGAAAAGGAGGAAACTGCATAGCACGGCGGAACTGCCATCAGAATGGATATTCCTGGATGACGGATATATAGATCCATCATCTTACGTTTATGAGGAGTATGTGGAGAGACTGTTCAGGACACCAAAAAGAATGAATTACTTCCTGATTAATTCATCCAAAGCAAAGAAGACATTGGCGGAAAATGAACATATGGTTCCGTCTTTTCGCGACCAGGTGGTAGTCGCAGCGATATCCGACTTGTGCCGTTCCCTCTTTGGTGCGGGAAATTTGGCCGATCTGGATGAAAGGCAGATGGTGGAATTGGTGAAACAGATCAAAAGATGCTTTTACTCCGACGTCAATCAGATAGCCAGGGTTACGGGGCGTTCCTATTCGGAAGTGGCAGGAATGCTGGATCACTATTAACGCATGTACAATGCGGTCCAAATGCGGGACCGATGTGCGCATTTTATGGGCTTTTTTGACACAGTGTACGCCAGGTTAAAAATTGGCCGATACGCCAAGTGTCAGATGGTTCAAGCGGTAATCCTTGCCGTTTATGAAAGAACGTAGATATCCTATGGTTGCGGATAACTGATTTGTAATGCGAATATTAGAGCCGATAAACGACTTGACCCTCATCCATTCATCCCAGGAATAAGATTCAATCCAGAAAGCAGGTGTAAAGTTGCTGTTGCTGTGATGCCAGGATATGCCTGCGCGGCTTCTCAGGAAAAAGGAATTCTTATGGATATAAGAATAGTCGTATGTCAGTGACTCAGAGATGAAAAAGCTGATATCGCCGGTGTGAGAGGCTGCTTTGAGCCCTGCAGCAGGCCATATTGCGTATGGAGAACCTGAGTCCCAGATATAGTATGCCGAGCAAAATGCAGACAGCCATGGCAAGACAGGATGTGAAAAGAATGGACCTGCATAATAGTAGCTGAATCCACCGTTACGATAGTCGAGGCACCATTCTGCATACATGCCTCCTGCAGCCGCTTTCCCTATTGTAGTTTCGGCAGCAGCCATGTAAAGGACATCTTTCCTCTCTTCTGTTTTTGCTTTGAGAGGAATTGTCAATACCAGCGTCAGCAGGTAAAAGAGGACTTTATTTGTCGCGCTTGACACCACGTGGGAGTTTGGCCACGATTCTTAACTTGCCATCGTCATGTTTCCGGATGGAAATAAATATATTCCCCTTGGGCGTAGGAATTGTGCCTTCCGCCCAGTCGAGATGTCCGAGATGGGGCTCTATGCGCACCTTCCTGAACCCGGGTTCAAGCGGCTCGATGCCGAGGACGTGCCTGCTCATCCACGGGGCTGGCCCGGAAGCCCAGCCGTGGCAGAAACTGTGTCGCAGGCCTTCGTAGCAGTATGCCCCGCCATCCTTGTGTATGTCGTAGACAGCTTCCGGCACGAAGTCGTCGATGCGTCCGGCTTTGGCAAGATCGGCGTATTTCAGGTCTTCCCAGAACGAAGTCGCCCCCAGGTCGAGCATCCCGCCCCAGTAGTCGGAAATGATCCGCATGGCATCGTCATATCTCCCGGCTGCGGCAAGTGCTTCCAGCATATAGTATCCCGTGAAGGTGGCAAACCCGTCAGGACCGCCCTCGGCAATCGTCTCTGCCCCTTCCGCTTCGGGAAGGATTCCCGCCAGTGTCATGAATGCGGCAGCCTGTTTCGTGGCAGGTTGGGAGGGCTCGTAGGAAGAAAGCTCCCGTGCGCAGGCACTGCAATCTTCATACAGGGCCTTGTCTTTCAGCGCGGCGGCGATATCCATCCCCGCCTTCATCGTCATGCTCATCATCGCCTGCAGGCACTGGTGGATGGACTGCGGATTCTCCGACGTCGGCCAGTCTATGAAGCGCCCTTCCTTGAAATTCTCGCGTGAGCCGTCTCTGCAGGATGCGATTTTCCTGAGAAGGGCGGAGATGTATCCGTGCTGTTCCTGCAGATAAGCCAGATTGCCGGTATATAAATAAAGGTCCCGCTGGATTATGCACCACCACATGGAGTAGGAGCAGATGCCGTTCATCCATTCGTCCGGACCGGTGCCGTCGCGGGCGAAATCCAGGCTCTTCCGCACGACATCCTGACTGCCGAATACTGTGTTTATTGTCATGACCTCCGGATGCATGTCGCCTATCCAGACCAGGCGGTCCCGTTTGATGCCGTCCCAGACATAGTCCTGCATGTTGAGGTGCACCGTATATGCGGCGGTCTGCCAGATGGCGTTCAGCCTCTCGTCGCTGCATCGGAAAGAACCGAGGTAGGGGAGGTCCCTGAGGATGCTTTTAGCTTCAACTGCGACAATCGGCAGGGGAGAGCCTCCGTCGTCCAGAATGTCGATCCGCACGAAACGGAAACCTGTATTCCCGGTCTCGAAAGAGCCGAGCCAGGGGAGGGATGCTTCGAAATCGCGCAGGGAGTGCTCGTTGGTGGCGGTAGTCGTCGCCACGTCGCTCATCGCCTCGGAAACTGATTCCCCGAAACGGATGCGGACCCGGGGCGTCGCCTTGCTGTCCCGGATGGCGCCCGTGATGCGCAGGCCCCCGTGCAGTTCGCGGCCGAAATCGAGCAGGACGGCATCCCCTGAATGAAGGGTGCAAACTTCCGGCTCGTTTACCGCAACTTGCCCGCAGAAGGCTTTGAGAAGCTTGCCGCTGCCTTCCGGCGCGCCTGCAGTCCAGAGGATTCTTGTCGCGGGCAGATATTCGGTCGTCAAGGGTGCATCGGTGGAAACCATGGCCGCATCGCGGCAACATCCGCATGAAATTGCGAGCAGGAGGCTGAACGCAAGGTGTCTGAGGTCCATATCAATAATTGTCCAGATTCATTTGGGTAAGGATGTCCATGTGGACGAAGTTGTTCCTGTTTTCCGGCTTCTTGTTCCGGATTATGCAGTCGGCGAAGGTCGTGAGCGCGTTATATGCCTGCATGGAGATATGACGCGTCACCAGACAGTCGACGAGGCCTTCTTTCAGGCAGGCGAGATTCTTCTCGAGATCGTCGAAGCCGACCACTATCCGTTTCGGGTCCGGATGCTTTCGCAGGAACTCTCCCAGCAGGAATACGCGCGAATTGGTCATGGCGATGTGATGCACCGACGGATGCGCGCGGAAAAAGGCCTCGAGCGTACTCAAGGTGGCGGCATCATCTTCGGGATCGATGAATACCGTGTGTATCCTGCACGCGGGGAAATGGTCTTCTATGAAATCGGTGAATCCATGGCGGCGGGGACGGTTCGGGTCGGCCTTGTGGCCTGGGTCGCGCAGTAGTCGCACCAGAGCGATTTCCCCGATTTCCATCCGGTTGGTGAGAAGATAGGCTCCGAACGCTCCGCTTTTGTAAGGATCGATACCATAATATATGGTGTAGCCGAGCTCGTCTATTTTGTTGTCCACGAAGGCGTAGGGGATGCCCGCCTGCTCGAGAGCGGCGGTGAATGTGGTGACTTCTTCGCGGAAGACGGTATTCATTATGACCCCCGACGGCTTCGAAGCAAGGATGGCCTCGCTTTCCTTTATGAACGAGCGGATGTCGTTCTGGTCGTAGTACCTTATTGTGAGATTGATGCTGTAGGAAGAGTAGTCTTTGGCCGCGGCGAGAAAGCCCTTGTTCATTTCTTCCCAGTAGTCGCCCTTTTTGAATTCGGGAATGAGGCAGGCAAAGGCGTATTCCTTTTTTGATGCTAGTTTGGATGCATTCGTGTTTGCGGAATAGTTGAGCTCCGCTATTGCCTTGTGTACTTTGTCCCGTGTCTGTTGAGACACGCGCCCCCTGCCGTAAATCACGCGGTCGACGGTTCCTCGGGAAACTCCCGCCTTGTCGGCCACATCGAATATCGTTGCAGTTTTATTGTTGATTTCCTGCATTTTATGCTAGTATTGTATAATGCTGTTTGCAAAAATATGAAAAAATGTTTGCAAATAAAATAAATATCTCTAAATTTGCGGTGTGAGTGCACGTGCACCCACACTAAAAAAGCTTATGAAAAGAAAGATTACCATTATCGGAGCCGGCATGATGGGCTCCGCCCTTGCATTCCCGGCAGCCGAAAACGGAAACGAAGTCCATATAGTTGGAACTTGCCTGGACGACGAAATCATCGACGGATATATCAAGACGCACAAACACGAGAAATTCTGCCGTCCCTTCCCGGACAATGTGCAATACCATTATTATAAGGAATGGGGAGATGTGGTGAAAGGCTCGGATTTCGTGATCGGGGGAGTGTCCTCCTTCGGAGTCGACTGGTTCCTTGAGGAAATCCTGACGAAACTCGACCCGTCAATGCCTGTGCTGTCGGTGACCAAGGGGCTTCGCGCCACTGAAGACGGCACGCTGCTCTCATATCCGGGCTACTGGGAGAGCGAACTGGCAAAGCGCGGAATAAAGAGGACCGTCTGCGCAATCGGAGGCCCCTGCACTTCCTATGAACTCGTGTTCATGGATCCTTCCGAAGTCGGATTCTGCGGCAAGGACAACGAAGCGCTTCGAATGATGAAAGAGGCCATGCAGCGCCCTTACTACCATATTTCTCTGACGAACGACGTCATCGGTCTGGAGAGCGCCGTGGCCCTCAAGAACGCCTACGCCATGGCTGTCACCCTCGCCGTGGGCCTCAACACCCGCTGGCACGGAGAAGACGAACCCCAGCATTACAATTCGCAGGCGGGCACGTTCACTCAGGCTGTCCGCGAGACTCATGCGCTGATGCAGATGCAGGGCGGCACCTTCGAGAGCGAATGCATCGGGCTTGGAGATCTCTATGTTACGATATTCAGCGGCCGCACCCGCAAGTGCGGAGTGCTGATGGGGCGCGGTCTCAACTACGACGAGGTTACCGAGGCCCTCGCCGGCATCACCCTCGAGAGTCTGGTGATCACCCGCGTCATGGGGCAGGCCATACGACGCAAGGCGGAACTCGGGCTTGTAGACCTTAAGGATTTCCCTCTGCTCATGCACATAGTGGATATCCTCGACAAGGGCAAGGCCGACGCCGATATGCCTTGGGAAGCATTCACTTTCGACCATCTCGGGAAGTAAACAATAATAAGGTATGAAGACGAAGCACACATTCAAGTACTGGCAGTGGAGGGTCATCATCTGTTCGATGATAGGCTATGCGCTGTTCTACTTCGTGCGCAAGAACTTCGCCTTCGCGATGCCGTCCCTCGGGGAAGAGTACGGGATAACGAACACAAGTTTCGGTATCATCCTCAGCCTGGTGGGCATCATCTACGGAATCTCCAAATTCGTGAACGGCATCATCGCGGACAGGACTGTCGCCCGCTGGCACCTCGCCATCGGGCTAGCCGCCTGTTCGGTTTTCAATCTGGTTTTCGGCTGGTCCGACAAACTGTCCATGCTCATTACCGGTCAGACCGGGGGCGCTGAGTTCGTGAGCACCATGGTCATCATCATGGCCACGCTGCTCGTGCTCAACAATGTGTTCCAAGGATGCGGATTCCCTCCCTGCAACCATCTCCTCGCCTGGTGGGTGCCGCCGAAGGAACTTGCCACCAAGACTGCGGTGTGGAATACCTCCCATTCGATAGGCGCAGCGCTCGCCGCGGTTTTCTGCGGATATATAATCGCCCGTACCGGCAACTGGCGCTACTGCTTTTTCGCACCGGCGGCGATAGGCTTCGCAGGAGTCGTATTCATCGTCCTGACTCTGCGCGACACTCCCTCTTCGGTGGGCCTTCCCGACCTTCCGGACACAAAAACTGAAATAGACAACGACGATACCCCTGAAGCCTTCAGGGCGTTCGTAAAGAAAAAGGTGTTCCTCAATCCGGTAATCTGGCTGCTCGCCATTACAGATCTCTTCGTTTACATAGTGCGGTTCGCCGTTCTGGATTGGGGGCCTACCTTCCTTCAACAAAGAGAGGTGCCGCTTTCCCCTGAACTTGCAGGCTGGACTATAGGGATTTTCGAGATAGCGGGCTTGCTGGGGATGCTTGCAGCTGGGTGGATTTCAGATCATTTCTTCCACTCCAAGACGCACCGCGTCTGCGCAGTGGAAATGCTGCTGACAGGGGCGTGTCTCCTCGTCCTGCATCTCGTAAGGAATACAGCGTCTCCTGTTTTGATTCTCATCCTGCTCGCCCTCGCCGGCTTCTTCCTTTACGGCCCTCAGGCCCTGCTGGGAGTGACAGCTTCGAAACAGGCGACGAAGAAAGCCGCATCCTCGGCGCTGGGAATCATCGGGATAATGAGTTATGTATCAGTGATTTTTACCGGTGCAGGTCTCGGCTGGTATTCGGACCATTTCGGATGGGACAGCCTTTATCTTCTCATGGCCGGCGTGTCGGCAGTGGGATTCATCTTTGTCGCAGTCCTTTGGAATATCAAGGATGACGGCTACCTTAAAGAAGAAACAAAATGACAGACCATATGAAGAAACACTACGAAATTCCAATTACCGAAGCGCTGAAACTCGAGATTGAGTCGATGATTCTTGAGGCTTCGGGCGAAAACATGATTACCAACGATCTTGGGACCGCGATAGTTCTCGGCGACTGATGAAGACTGCAAAGTTCATATCATTATCTTTCGCTGCAAGTGTCCTTGCGGCCGCCTGCTCCGGAACCGGTGCGGACGAGGAGGTGCTCTTACCCCCCCCATATGACACTTTTATCGCCGCTTCGGCCGAGGCGGCATCGTCGAAGGCGGTTCTCGACGGAACCTCATTCCGATGGAACGACGGCACCGATGAGCATATCGACGTATGGACATCGGAAGGATTCAAGACCTTCGACAAGACGGAAAGCACCAGCGGAAGCCCCAAGGCGGCTTTTGCCGGGCTGCTCGACGGAGCCGAGCCGTCCACGGTGGCAGTCTATCCTTCCGGAGCCTACAAGCTTGAAGGGAAGAAACTGACTCTTTCCCTTCCGGCGTCATTCACGCATGATGCATCTTCATACCTGCCTCCCATGGCCGCGGTCATAAGCGACCCGTCCCAGGTTAGCGGCGAAGGGGCGAACCTTGATTTCCGGCATGTAGCCGCCATGTTCAAGGTCGAATACTCCAATGTGCCGGTGACGGCCGCAAAGTTCGTGCTGACTGCCGACAAGCGCATCTGCGGAGACTTAGAAATCGCCGACTGCACAGAGCCCGGGGCCGTTGTTTCGACAGATGCTTCAGGCGATGGAAAGAGCGTGACGGTAAACTTTGCAGAACCGGTTCTTCCCGGCGAATCCATGACTTTCTATGTGCCGATTCCCGCCGGCACTTACGGATACTTCCAGATGAGGCTGAAAGACAGGGCGGACAAGACTCTTGCAGGGCATCAGTATAAAGGCCCTTTCACTGTAAGCCGTGCGGAGCTTGCATCGGGTAACGCCGTCATCAGCTTGACGCCCAAAGCAAGGTCCCTTACGGGAGTGGATGCCGCATTCTCGGAAGAGAATATCTTCGACCTGGGCCACAAGCTCACCCAGAACTGGGGCATCCAGCAGTTTGGAATCGACAAGGACGGAAATATCTACTATGCCAGCGTGAACGGAAAAGATACGCGTATCGACAAAGTCACTCCGTCCACTTCCAAGGGCGGCTCACTTTCAATCTTGAGCAAAATGGACCTGAGTTACAGCGGCCACCTTACCGGAATGGCGGTTGAGGATGCGCCCGACGACACTTATCTCTGGATTCCGGAGTACTCCGACAAATCAGGTTCGTACTATGGGATGAAGACCATAGGAAGGGTAAAATACACATCCAATGCATCCTATGCCCCGGACGCATCGGAAATCGAGCATTATTATCTGCCGACAGATGCCGGCAGCACTATGAACGTGGCGATAGACCATGAGCACGACCGTCTGGCGGTCTGCTTCTGGGAAACCGGGCACAATGGCAGCAAAGCCAATGTTTTCGGGCGAAGGGTGCGGGTGTATTCCCTGAGCGAAGCGAAGGCTCTGACTCCCAAAGAGTGTACTTTGACTTCCAACATAGCGGACGGACTGTCAACCATCATAATGGCTAAAGACCTGAGTGATCTTACCCCTCTTGCCGAAATCGGAACACCGTGGAGCATAGACAAGATATGGCCGGATCAAATAAACTACTACGGCTGGCAGGGCTTCGACTATCATGACGGCAAGGTTTATTTCCTGGAAGGGACTCAAAATGCCGGCAATGGTCGTAGCATAGCCGCCTTGACCACATACAAATGCGAAGACGGATATTCCCCCTCCGATGCGTCGCTCCCGGAATTAGGATTCTGGCCGGATGCCGGCGGGGTGCTGGTGGAACCGAGAGCTTTCGTCCGCGTGATATCCGAAACGGAAACTCTTGACACATACGGTATTACATCTACCGGGGTGGCTGAAGTTGAAGGAGTGAAGGTAATTGGCGGGAAACTCTACATTGGAGTTCTTTCCAAGGGCTTCAAGGGCGAGGCCGCGCCAAGAGCCAACGTGCTTGTGTATACGATGGGGAAATCCGGAGAGAATATGGATCCCTCCGGCCTCGGCGACTGTGAAATCATAGAAATATAACTAATAACATTATCGATATGAAGAAAAACTACTTGCCACCCGAATTGACCGTTTGCGAAATGGAGTTTCGCAGCGGCCTGATGGTAGTGTCGGCGCTCACCGTCGACGCCATTACACAGGAGAATATGGCTCCCGTAGATCTCGGAAGTTCATCCGTACTTGATTTCTAATCGCATTAATTGAACGTATGAAAAAGAAACTTATACTTATCGCCGGCATCGCCATCGCACTGGCGGCCTGCACCAAAAACGAATTGAGGGACGACTCGGCAACTGCCGAGCCCGTTTCCTGGCCTTCCGTCATCACCGTAGCCACTGAGCCGGTGGTGGATTCTGACACGAAGTCCGTCATTGCTTCCGACGGCACTTTCTCATGGTTTGCCGG
>ERZ842401.5074-NODE-5074-length-14818-cov-8.811759_pt1 | contig 14818 bp, 7 predicted proteins | sample MGYA00521270_ERZ842401 | MGnify/ENA primary metagenome ERZ842401 (study PRJEB31892, sample SAMEA3878208) | bioreactor metagenome | biome: Moose rumen | place: Sweden | collected 2011-10 | study: EMG produced TPA metagenomics assembly of the PRJEB12797 data set...
TAAAACCCTAAAACCGACTTTTTTTTACTTTGTCTAGTTTTAGGGTTTCAGTTCATTTTATGTTCGGTCTTTTTTCTTTTTATGTATCAATATTTGTTGCATATACCGCGTTAGATTGAATGAAATCTCTCCGTGGTTCAACTCTGTCACCCATTAAAACATCAAATAACTGATCGCAAATCATTGCATCTTCGATATTTACTTTTAATAATGTTCTTGTTGCAGGATCCATTGTTGTTTCCCACAACTGCTGAGGCATCATTTCACCTAAACCTTTGAAACGCTGAATTTGTAATCCTCTTTGTCCTCTGTCATCAATTGTCTTTTGAAGTTTTTCAAATGAATTAATTTCAATTTTTTCTGTATCCGTTTCTAAAATTAATCCATCTGTTTCTTCAATCAAGTAATCTCTAATAAGCGGATAAGATTCTCTTAAACGTTTAAATTCTGTACTCTTAATTATATTTTGATTTAAAACAACATGTTCTTCATTATTCAAATGCAATACGAATGAATATTTGGCATTTTCTGCATTATATTTAACCTCAACTTTATAGTTTTCAGCTTCCGCAATATTGTAATTTTTTGCGTGATCCTGCAAATAATGATTCAGGTATTCGCAGTGTCTATTCATTGTTTCCTGAGAATCAAAATCCGCAAGTTGTACATTTGAACGTACCAAACCTCTCAAAAATACTGCAGGGAAAAGATTTAAAATAGGGTTATTATATGATTTATAAAACTCTGTCATATTTTTGATAAGTTCAAGTAATTCATCCCCTGTTTTAATGTTCTTCTTTTCCTTATCTGATAAGCTCAGATTCTTAATTCCGCGTTCTTTCAGCATTTTATCCAAAACGTGTTCGTTAAACAGATATTCTGAGGTTTTGCCCTGTGTAACCTTAAATAAAGGCGGTTGAGCAATATACACATAACCATTTTCAATTAATGGTCTTGCATATCTGAAGAAGAAAGTTAGCATTAGAGTTCTGATGTGAGCTCCATCAACATCCGCATCTGTCATTATGATAATTTTATGATATCTTAATTTCTCTAATTCAACTTCTTCAGGATTTCGGCTGATTTTTATACCGAAGGCCTGAACCATTGACTGAATTTCGTTATTTGCATAAATTCTGTCTAAACGTGCTTTTTCAACATTGAGAATTTTACCTCTCAATGGCAAAATTGCCTGAAACATTCTGTTTCTTCCCTGTTTAGCAGAACCGCCAGCACTATCACCCTCAACTATAAAGATTTCACATTGAGATGGATCTCTGTTTGAACAGTCTGCCAGTTTCCCAGGCAAAGTAGAATTTTCAAGAACTGTCTTACGTCTTGTTAGTTCTCTTGCTTTTCTTGCTGCTTCTCTTGCTCTTTGAGCTTGAAGAGTTTTTTCTAAAATGGCTTTACCCATTTTAGGATTAAATTCAAGCCACTCTTGTAATTTGTCTCTAACAGCATCCTGAACGGCACTTAATGCTTCAATAGAACCCAACTTTTCCTTTGTTTGTCCTTCAAATTCAGGATTTGGAATTTTGACTGAAACAATCGCTGTCAAACCTTCTCTGACATCATCTCCTGATAAATTTTGATCAGAATCTTTTAAAATTTTATTTTTTCTTGCATAATCATTCAATACTCGGGTAATTGCGTTTCTGAAACCTGTCATGTGTGTTCCGCCGGAATGAGTATTGATGTTGTTTGCAAAAGATAAAACATTTTCAGTGTAAGAATCTGTATATTGCATTGCAACTTCAACCTGAATATCTCCCACAACCTTTTCAATATAGATTGGTTTATCGTGTAATACGGTTTTATTTTTATTCAAAAATTCGACATAACTGCCGATACCACCTTCGTAATGGAAAACTTCAGGTTCTTCCATTCCTGCATGTTTAAATATAATTTTTAAACCCTTGTTTAAAAATGCCATTTCACGAAGTCTTGTTCCGATTACTTCAACATCAATTTCTGTTGTTTCGGTAAAGATTTCAGGGTCAGGCCAAAAAGTAGTTTTTGTTCCTGTTTTATCTGTTGGTTCTCCTTTTTCAACAGGGGCAAGAGGTTCTCCTCTCATGTATTCCTGACGCCATACATAGCCCTGACGTGAAACTTCTACCATATATTTTTCTGATAAAGCGTTTACGACGGAAGCACCTACGCCGTGCAATCCGCCTGATACTTTATATCCGCCATCTCCAAACTTTCCGCCGGCGTGAAGAACTGTGTGTACAATTTCCAATGCAGACTTGCCTGTTTCCGGTTTAATATCTACAGGAATACCACGACCGTTATCTTCAACGGTTACACTATTATCTTTGTTAATAGTTACATAAATATCCGTGCAATATCCTGCTAAAGATTCGTCAATAGAATTATCTACGATTTCATATATGCAGTGGTGCAAGCCTCTTTGTGAAGTTGAACCGATATACATACCAGGTCTGACACGAACGGCTTCAAGACCTTCCAGGACTCTGATATTATTTGCGCCGTAGTCTTCTGAGGTATGTGTTTCAAAATCGTCATGAACTCCGCCTGACGGATCTACAAATTCTTCGTTTATTTGTTTTCTCAATTCTTCTTTAGCAACATTTTCAGCCGCAGTTTCCATTGCTTCTGTAGCTGTATCGTTAGTCATATTTTCTGACATGTATTTCTCCCCTAATCTTAATTTTCTTTTCTACATCATAGCACAAAAACAAGCAATATAACAAATTCTTTACCGTAGGTTAAGTATTTTGTTACACAAATTCTTCAATTCCAAAATCAAATTTATCCGATAAAATTACAATTATTAAGAAATGTAAACTTAGATTTAAAATGGCTCAAACCCAGTTATAATGCTCTATATGATATGATATGATATGATATGATGTGGTGGGGCGGGGCGGGGCAATTCTTTCGGTTGAAATGTTTTTAAATGGATATAAGTAAATATGTGCTTAAAGAGAGTATAAACATGAAAGGAAATTGATTATGAGTAATGTAGAATTAAATCCTACTTCCTATGCTGTAGTAAGAGGGGGTGAACCCACATCGCAAGTAGGTGAAGCAACAAAAACAGGTACGCCCAACGCAGTTGTTCGGGGCGGGGGAAACCCTAATACAGACAGGGTAAACATATCCGATAATGCACAAAAAGAAATAAAAATTCCAGATGCGATTGAATTTGCAGAAATAGATTTTGATGCGAATCCTGAAGTTATTGATTATTTACGTCAAGAACATCCAAATTTGCAAGTATATAAAAATAAAGATGGAAAAACTAAACTTTCTTATTCAAATGATAAATATGAATATACAATTTGTAATGATGAAACATTGGTTAAAAATAAACAAACCGGTCAAATGCAATTATTTCACAAGTCAACAATACGAAGTGATTATGGTTTACATGTGATAAATTATAATTCAAAAGGAGTACCGGAAAGTTATCAAAGATTTGATTTAGATGGTAAAAATGGTGATGACATAATAGAGTTTAATCAAGATGATATTGCAAAAGGATTACGACCTACCCTCACAGGTATAACAGGTATGAGACTAACTGATAGTCCTGAATATCTTGGCAGAAATGTAGATATTACTGATACAAATGCAAAATCAGATGTTGGGCAGGATGAGATATTATATGATAGTGCAAATAACAAAATTGGAACAAAGCATGTTGAGATTAAAGAAAATGTATTTTCTAATCAAGCAGGACATATAGACAACAAACAAACCACAATAAAAGATAATGATGGTCATATAACTTCATTTACGAATGCACTCTCAGTTGGAAATGATGATAAGATGGCTATAACTAATAATTACAAAAATGGAAAATTATCGTCAATTTCGGCAAAATCAGAATTAAATTTACCTAGTTATAAGATGAACTTTAGATATGATTCTAATGGGAATTTGAAATCAGGAACTTTATATGGTGGATATTACGGTGAAAATACTTTGGAATTTGATTCTAATAATAGAGTGACAAAGATATATTATAAAGAACCTGGCACAGTAAATCCAGAATACGAAATAAATATTTCCTATGATAAAGATGGGAATATAGTAATGGATAAAAATAATGAACAGAAGGCAAAATATTATTTGAATTGGTTAGGCAAATCAGATCCCGCTGAACAACCAAGGACAGAGTATGAAAAATATATGGATTCATATCTTGATAAAATGTTTAAACCTTTTGAATAGTACGTGATGTGAAATTTTTAATTTATAAGTATGAGCAATTACAAAAGATAATTTGAACATATAAAAGCAAACAAGGAGGATATTATGGCAATTTATTTAAACACATCAATGCAGACACAACCAAGAGGCAAAAGATTACGCTTAGCCCCTGAAATACATCATGAAATAAGGAGGAATTTTAAAAGAAAAGCCGAACTTGAAGAAACAAGAAAAATGGATGAAGCCGAAAGACGAGAACATGAGTATAAGCACAATAATGTTCATTGTGCACAGTTCAATAGTAGTCTTAAACCGACTAAGGATGATTGTAAAACAACAGCGTATCAACTCGCAAATAGCGGTCAAGAAGGTCAAATGATTTCAAAACTTGGCAAACCAAAAGGTGATCCGGTAATAACCGATGATGGCAAGCAAATTCAACAATATAATAGAGGTATTCTTGCATATTATGAAAATGATGATGGGAAACCTGTAATAGAATTTACATTTAAAGATGGTTCAAAAGCAGTATTTACTGAACACTCTCAAAGGACTTATGTTCCGGAGGAAAATACAGTTACAGAAAATGGTACAACAACAAAAACACATTGCGATTTTGGAGATCAATATTTAACAAATATGCAAACACAAATATATAATGCAAATGGTGAACTTATTATGGATAGGCGGGCATTACATCCTGATGAGAGATTGCCATTATAACTAAAACACAAGCTTGTAGTAAGTAGCGTGCATTGTAATACACGCTACTTAAAATATTTGAAAACGGACTAAAACAGACTATTCTTATGCTAAAATTTTCAAACAGTGTTTGAGTTTTTCTAATTCGATAAAATTCCGATGCCCGTTTATGTCCGAACAAAGTCCGTTAAAGTCCAGTTTGATTTTTACAAAATCAAGCAATTCCCGACCACCAATATTGCGACTACGAGCGACTTTTAGCCAAAATAAGCAAACTGTCTGTTAAAAGTAAAATGGACTATAAAATACAGGAATATTACAAAAAAACTCATAAACCTGCTAATCTATAATCAGTTCAGTCAGTAGGTCGGATTCACTAATTCTGTAAAATTTACAATGTTGGCTTGGTAAAGCCAGAACGTAGGTTGGGTGCAACCCAACAAATAATATAAAAATGAGGCTTTTAAGATTCTGAAACAAGTTCAGAATGACAAAAGCCTCGTTTTATGAAAAGAATGCAGGTCAGCAAATGCTATGCCGACTTATATTCTTTTTTTTTGTTGTTATTTCAATAAGTAAGTTGGGGTTTCTACCCCAACACCTTTTCTTGTTGGGCTGAAAGCCTAACTTACCCGACAATTAAATTATTTCAATTCTCTGTCGATTGCAGCCAAAACTTTTTCAACCGTAGCTTCTTTTATAACTTCATCATTAACTTTTACATAAGGAGCTTTTGAAAATTCCCAGTCTATTGAGCATAGACCCAAACAAGGTGAACCTGCTACATCAACATCTTCGCCATATTTTTTAGGAACCAAATCTAATAATTCCTGCAAATTTGATGATCCCATTACAAAACAAGTTGTTCCCAAACATACTTTAACATTAACTTTAGCCATTTTCTGCACTCCTACATATACTGTACACTAATTTTTTTAAAATATTTATCCTGTAAAACATTCCTCATTTTTTTGATAATGTTTTTACGAATTTCGATTTCAATCGGCAGAGTAGGATTGTAATGCGCCTGATTGAGTTTTGCTCCAACCATGAAGTATATACAATCGCTATCCAATAAGAATTTTACCAACTTACCTGCCGCGTTGTCAATATCCCATTCCCCGTTTTCCAAATATTCAAGAGTTTGGGTTAAGGTTAAAATCCCCTCTGTTACTAAATCTACCCCATCCATATAAGAACATGACGGTAGTTTACCAATACTTATTGTTGTATCCATTGTAATAGGAATATTTAATTCTCTTGAAATCAGATTAGCTGTTGTTCCGCCTGCAATTGCTTTTTTGCCTTTAAAATCTTTAAATGTCTGAGCATATTGTGCGTCATTTTTCTGCATATACGGCGGACCTGTAAATATTAAAGATTTGCGTGGTTCCCTGCAATATAAAACAAGTGCTGACATATCATCTTTAGGGTTTCTGTCCGTTTCAATATTCCTTGCCTGTTTTACAAGATATGAGGATAATTCAGAACTTGAAATCTCAGGGTCTTGTTTTAATTTCTCTAATACTAAATCAATTAATCCGCTTCTTCTTAATCCGAGTTTTAATTTTTCATTGCCCAAACCGCATTGAGTAATACCGTCTGAACAGAATATTAATCTGTCTCCCAGTTCAAGTTTTATTTTATAACTTTTCATACAGCGATTTTTGTGGTTTTTGGATGGGATAGATTCATAAGGCGGTTTCATTACTTCTCCGTCTCTTATCCAAATGAAATCAGGATTGCCTTCTTCAACAATTTTTGCGTGTCCTTCGTCATTAATGTCTATGATTGAAAAAGTCGAATAGCTTATCTTTCGCACCTGACAAACAGGAAGTGAATTCATAACAATTTCAGCCGCATCTTTAATGGGAATCTGATCGCCTTCGACAAATCTTAACAGCATTGTTGCGGTCATACAAGATAAAATATTTGCTTTGATACCTGAACCTAAACCGTCAGATAAAACGGCTATAAGCCTTGCCTCGTCAGGATATCTTTTGGAAACAAAATAGTCCCCAAAAGCATTTTGATTATATTTTTTTATTTGATGGCAATCAATATCTATAAACATTATTTGTCACCTTCAGATTTATCGTCATAATCATTTGCAATTGAATTCAATAATGTTTCGGTTTCTACCATATGTTCCCCTAAAAGACAGGCAATTTCCTGAACGATTGAAATATTCTTAGAAATTACTTCCCTTGCTTTTTCCGAAATTTTTTCGCGGGTTGTTTCTGTTTGGGTAACGTCTGTAATTACAGCTCCGACAATTTCGTTTTCTTCAATCGTAAATGCGCTTATATCATACAATCTGTCTTTGACCGCGTAGTGTTCTTTATGCAAATCTTTGCCCGTTTTAAGTGTCGTTGAAAAGATATCTGCGAAATCAACAATTCTGTCAATCGCTGCACCTGTCATTCCGTCAGGTCTTGATTTGAATATTTCATACATTTCACCTGCAAACATTTTCATAAAACTATCATTGGCTTCAAGAATGTGCATGTTATTATCTACCATAACAATGGCTGAAGGCATGCAACGAAGCATTGCTGCAGCTTTTCTCATTGCGATTTTTCTCATGTAAGATACGCACATTGAAGTTTCGGCTACTCCGTCTAACAGTGCAACCGCAAGCTCTCTGCAAGACGAATATCCGCATCCGCCGCAATTAAGTTCATCTTCTTCAGTGTGTTTCCCGATTTTTTTCAAGGCAGACTGAATTTCTTCCAATGAATATTTCGAATTAGAGATTTCTTTTGGATTGTAACTGCACTCAACTACGGTCGTTGGTTTTTGAGGTATTTTATCTCGCACTTTAACCTTGTACATTACATCAGATATTGAACTTATACTTGCTTTGTTAGACGCAATGCAAGGGCCTGTGATGCAGCCTGATTCACAAGCTAATGCTTCTACAAATACAGGCATTGACAGTTTATCAGGATCCAAATTCTCCAGAGCTTTTTCAAAAGCGGAAATTGTACAAATTTCCATAAGTTGTACTTCCGGTTTTATGCCGACTTTACGGATTGTTTCATTCATACCGCCGTTTATAGGGTACAAAGTCCCTTCGTGTGCACTGTATGGAACAAACTCATAATCATTTTCTTTCTTGATTTCGGAAATATCTCCTATTTCATCTGCAATCCAGTATTTTAATTCTTCAAATGTTATCGAAACATCTATTAACCCGTCATCTTCGTCTGCTTCATTCTTTTTCCCGATACAAGGACCGATAAAAACAACTGCAATATCGTTTCCATATGTATTTTTAAGCATTTTGGCATGAGTTTTTGCAGGGGATCCGACAGGTGTTATATATTTTGCGAACTCCGGTTTATAAAGTCTTATGTAATCTACTATTACAGGGCACGCACTTGAAATTAAAAGCCCTTTATCCATATTGTTCAGGACTTCTGCATCATGAATTGATACTTCCTGAGCTCCAAGTGCGGTTTCGGATACATCTTTAAATCCTAATCTTTTCAGTACCGCAATCATTTTTTTTGCGGAATTTTCAAATACAGAACGCCAGGATGGCGCAAGTGAGACATAAACATCTTTTTTAGCTATAAACAAATTTTTAACTTTTTCCAAATCTGTTCTGACGCATTTCGCATTTGTCGGGCAAACCTGAACGCAATGACCGCAGGAAATACATTTCTCCGCGATTACTGATGCGTGATCATTTTCTATTTTGATTGCTTTTACCGGACAATGTCTTACACATTTGTAGCAATCTTTGCATTCATTTGTAAGTGTATAAACAGGATGCTGTGTTGTCATATTTCTTAACCCCTAACTGTAAAATAAACACTGGTATTTTTATAAAGTTATTTTAATCCTTCAAGAATTTTTTGCAATTTTTCTTCGTTTACTTCATCATATTTTTCGTTGTTTATAAAGATATGCGGACCATTTTCACATTCGTTTTGGCAATGTGCTCCGACTAATTCTAAAGTAGTTTCCAAATTATTCTCGCTGATGAAATTTTCAATAAATTCAAGATTGTTCATATTTCCTCTTGCAAAGCAGGAACTCCCCATGCAAACTTTTATTTCATGCTTCATATCTTCCTCACATTATATTATTCAATATTAATATATTATTATAGTGAAAACATATAAGCAAGTTTATTTTAAAATATAAGTTTTAAATTATGTAAATACATTGACTTTTTCCTTCGTTCTTAATTGACATAGGGCATGGTTTAATGTTAAAATATACATGTACGTACTATATATTTTTTATTAAGAATCGCGAGGTAAGGAATGCTAGATAAGCATGATTCAATGTCTCATATATGGGGATTTTTTAGTCAATTTGTGTGTAAATTAAAACATAACAGGAGAGGGTTTTCATTAACGGAAGTCCTGATTGCATTGGCAGTAATAGCCGTTATTGCGGTATTGATTTTGCCTGTAATAACAACAAGAGCCCAGAATAAATCATTTGCTGTCTCTTATGAAACAGAGATGAAGCAGATGTTGAATTCTCTTGAAGGTCTTCCAATGAATGAGAATAAAGATGATTTTACACAGACAATGATGTTTGTGGAAAACGATAATGGAGATTATTCCAATAATGCCGGTGCGTACATAAATAAATATATGAAGGTAATCAAATATTGCGGTAACAGTCCCGGAGACTGTTTTGCCGGTCAATATTACGAATATAAAAATAATGACAAAGTAACCTTTGATATGTCAGATATCAAAGGAGCCTGTGCACAATTAAAAAATGGTGTAAGTATTTGTTTGAAACCTCAGATAAAGAGTGAGAATGGTAAAGATGAGATAGAAGGCTGGATAGATTTGAACGGGCCTCAGGGACCAAATATATATGGCCGTGATTTGCGTACATTTGCTATAAACGTAAATCAAAAAGTAGTATTCACTGATGAAGATCCTTCATTGGTAATAGTTCCGGACCCTCCAACTCCTTGTGAGGGTGATGATTGTAAAATAGAAGACGAGGATCCTTGTAAATTGAATCCGAGAGGTCGTGAATGTTGTACTAAAGATGGTTACGTAGCATCAAAAGGGGATAAATGTTGTATATGGTATTCAGATGCCGGTAGCGGTCCGAACCATTTAATCTGCTATCCGGAAGAAGAAAAATGTGATCCTGAGACAGATGATGAATGTAAAGCTCAGGCTTGTGCAAATCATACAATAACCGGTCCGGGGGATGATTGTTGTGCAATATTGGAATCTCAGGGAATTCATGATCCAAACTGTTGTACAGAAGATAGTACCAGTGAATATTGTTGTTCTATTCATCCTGAAACAGAGGGTTGTTGTAAGACAAATATAATTTCTGGGAAAATAGTTCCAACCCCGAGTCATACTTGTTGTACAAAATGGCCGTCAGTGTATAATCAATTCTCAGGTTGTAAGGCGATATGTGAGCTTGACCGAAATAGTGAGCGATGCTGTCAGCAAACATCGAGATTAGATGAGATAAATAATCCTGATGATGCTTGTTGTGCATTTCCGGCAGTAAACGGCTTGGATTCTAATGTCGGATATGGTAATCCTTATAACCAGTATTGTTGTCGTTTGCCAAAGAATGCCTCGAGAATGTGTTGTCAGTGGAAATTTAGTCATATAAATATACCAGGATCCGATTTTTTTGCAGATTACAATACAAATGGCGGAACATTAGATGATTGCTGTCATGATGATACCTTTGGTATAAAGAGCGAAAACGAGACAATACTAAGTCGTTGTTGTAAACCGGATCAGGAACAGACAAATGCGGAAGAAGATGAACTTTGCTGTGATTATCAAGTAGAGCAGCAGGGTGATAATAAGCTTATGGAAGGTCAGTCATTGCGCCGTTGTTGTAAGTATTCAAAACATAAAAATAAACCGCAGTGCTGTTCAGATTCAAAGGATGGTTTTGCATATCTGGCAAGTGTAGATTGGTCTGCACAGTGTTGTATGCCAAACAGTATGTATAATAATGATGTCACTCCGGATATAAGATGCTGTTTTGCAGGATCGGGTATTTCCGGAGAAACGGACGGGTTCTGGAAGAATTCACGATATACCAAATGTTGTGAATATGGCAGTCAAAACTATAATGGAGCAAAAGCAAACACTCAGAGTCAGTGGCAGTTGAACTGTTGTGAGCAGGGCAAAACAAAATATCCGAATGTTTCATCATTCAATACAAATTGTTGTACTGCAAAATCAGGCAACAGATTCACTTGGCGTGACGAATGTTGTAATACATTGTTGGAACAGGACGGTAACAATAATGGTTTAGCAACATGGAAAGCAAATTGTTGTAGTATGCCGACAAGATACGGAACGAATTCAGTTTATAGAGAAAATTGTTGTAAAGCTCCATCGAATGATTACGAGAGAAGTAATGGCAGTACTGTAAAAGAAGAGCTTGAACATTGTTGTCACCCGAATGCGCCAAATCCAAATCTTGAATGTTGTAAGATATATAAAGGTTTAAATGGCACATCTGACACGTGGAAGGACAGAGATAACCAGAACATTGAAACTTCATATCAGGTATCTTGTTGTGAAAAGAGTACCGCTGCTGCGGATTATTGTCCAAACAGTTGTTCAATAAGATGGGCAACCTCTAATGCTAACGTATATAGTTATTCACGTTGTTGTACTGAAGTGGCGTTGGTAAACAGCCGTGGCAGTGTAAACAGAACAAAAGCGGAATGGAAGAATAATTGTTGTGAATTCGCACCTGTTAAGAAGGCGGGTAATACGGATAAAGCTTACGCAAGTTTTGCAGATTACAGGAGCGGATGTTGTGATGCATCACAAGATCAGACAACTAAGAATGGAGCAGCAAATGTAAATTGTTGTATTCCGAATACGCCAAATCCTACAAAAGCTTGTTGTGAGGCATTCAAGAATAATGCACCATCAAGTGACAAAGAAAAATGGTTAGGTCATGATGGCGAAGTAATTACGGATACTTATAAGATAGCTTGTTGTAAATTGGGTGTATGTCCTGATAGTTGTACAATAAGAAGTAAGTCAAATATTTCAGGCAACTATGATTTACCACGTTGTTGTAAAGATTCAACAATGCAATCAGAGCATAAAAATGACACTACATGGCAGTCACAATGTTGTGATGGCGGGGCCAATGGTACATCCACATTAAATACATTGTCAGATGCTGATTACAGACAATATTGTTGTGCATCAGCCGGCACATCAGAGAATACAAAAAAATCAGGTGTAACAGATAAACGTTGTTGTACAAGTTCAAATGGCAGTACGAAAAATGTATCAAATTACTGTTGTACAAATATGGGTGAGTCAAATTATGCATCATATTGTTCTTGCGAAGATGCTGCAAATATTTATTCAAAAGTAAATGGTACCGGTTGTTGTGCAAATAATGCAGTCTTAGACAAGATTAGCACATATCGTACAGGCGACCCTGTAGAGGGTCTATCACAGGAATGGCAATCAAAATGCTGTTCTGCTGTTCACACAAGTAAAGTCGCAGCCGTCAGGACTGCTCATTTTGGCTTGTGTTGTAATTCCGGTGGAGCATATTCTGATAAGTCAGCTTGGTTAAATTCAACTTGTTGTGCTGCATCAACCGCCGGAGAAGTGAGTTCCTCATCGGAAGGTGTTGATTTTGGATCAAACTCCACTGCGGCTTGCTGTTACTTTAATGCATCTTATCCAAATGAAACTTGTTGTAATGCGAAATCTTCATCAGACGGTTGGAATAATTCTGTAGCGACAAGGGATAGCGGATATAAATTATCTTGTTGTAATATGGATACAAAATATTGTTCCTGCGGGTCATTGCTGGATAAAGACGCTGCTACATCTGCTCAGTGTTGTGAAACATTAAAAGGAACAGATAACGGCAAAGAACGTTGGCAAAAGGATTGTTGTAACCTGAGAACAAGTTATCCAAATCAGGCGACTTTCAGATCGAGATGTTGTAAGTCTGAGGGCGTTGTCGCAGATAATAATAAATCAGGCGAATCAAAATATTGTTGTTCGTTTACATCCGCCAATGAAACTTGTTGTAAGGCATATAAGGATAACGGTTATAAGACAAATGACGGCGTTAAGCTTCCTTATAATGATGCTTTTGTTAAAGCTTGTTGTAATTTGAATGCAACATATTGCGAAAATTGTGAGGCAAGATCATATGCAAATTCCGGCAAATGGAATTTACCGACTTGTTGTTTTGATTCAAAAATGCAGTCCTCTCATAGTGGTGATAGTACTTGGAAGACTTATTGTTGTTTACAGTCAAATGCTGCAAGCAAATTAGGTGCAAATTATGCAAGTACTTGTTGTGATCCAACGACCAATAACGATACCGGTAAAGTAATCGGAACGACAAGATTAAATCAGGCAGCGTGCTGTATGAAATATACTCCTGGCAATACATGTTGTGCCGGCGAAGGTAAAAAATGGGATAACACTGATTTGGCAGATTGTTGTTCGTACAATGTCAATAGTCCGACAGATAAATGTTGTTACTTTGCAAATGTCGGAGCAAATGATGATTGGGGTACAAAAGAAAGTTACCATAAAGCTTGTTGTAACGATGTATCAGAGACCTACTGTTCATGTCAGATGCGTTATGATTCTTCAAGTTTAACAATAGAGCCAAAAAGTGAATCAGGTGTTACAGGTGAAACGACAGGTTGCTGTGAAATTTTAAAAGACACATATTATCGTGATAACGGCAAGTGGGCAAATGAATGTTGTAAAAACTATGTAAATAGTCAATTTAACGGATTTGTTTCTGCTTGTTGCGACGGTTCCTATGATGGATCTGTACTGGGTACGAATAAAAAGACCTCAGCTTGTTGTAATGTTGCATACTATGCCAATAATTATTGCTGTAATGCAACTTCGACATGGCTTGGTACAAAATGTTGTAAAGGAAATAGTAAAGATAATAACGGTAAAGCATATAACGGTTCAGCAAATACATCAAAATGTTGTGATTATAGCGGAGAAGCCAATGAAACTTGTTGTAGTGCTATGAATAGTAATGCAGGTGGGCCAAATGTGGCCTGGACAAATGAAACATTCCATAGCAGCTGTTGTGATTTGAACGATAAATATTGCAGTTGTCTGCAAAAATATGAAAAGGGTAAATCATTAGATGCAACTTGTTGTGCGGAATTAAAATCCCAAGTAGCTCAAAGCAGCTGGCAAACGCAATGCTGTAAACATTACATTGATAATGAATCAGGCGTAAGCAATTTCGAGTCTTATTGTTGCGATGGAGACGGAAAGGGAACTGTTAAAGGAGCAGGTAATTCTGCATCAGGAAATTCAGGCAAGTCAAGTGTATGTTGTAATGGTGATACAATAGATGATAATTTCTGTTGTAATTATGATCACAATCAATGCTCTTGTGAACGTCAACTTCAGATGGGTTTGTCATTATCTGAATCTTGTTGTAAACAGCTCAGTGGTAATTCTGATGCAATGAAAAAATGTTGTGCAAGTGGCGGAGCATTTTATTTAAAGAATTCTTTCTTCAGCAGTTATTGTTGTGCAAATTCACAGGGAACATCCAAAACAGGTTCCTTTGATCAGAGATGCTGTTCGGGTACCAGTGAGGCTTGTTGTAGTGCAAATTGTGCTTATTGCAGTTGTGAGATGGCTTGGAGCATAAATCGTTCTTGTTTCCATGCGCCAAGCAATTGTTCATGTTCGACAAAATACAGTGGTGATACAAGTTGGAAAGAACTATGCTGTGGTCCTACATCTTCAGATAATTATGCAGGATTTTCAACAGGTACTTCAGTTTCAGGTGACCTGTCCAAATGGGCAAGTACCTGCTGTATTTCAGACTGGGATGGTACTTATTATGGCGGCACGGGTCAGGATACCCAATGTTGTTCTGAATCAAGTACAAGTGAGTGGTGTTGTTCAAAAAATAAGAAATA
>ERZ842401.5075-NODE-5075-length-14817-cov-5.637515_pt1 | contig 14817 bp, 13 predicted proteins | sample MGYA00521270_ERZ842401 | MGnify/ENA primary metagenome ERZ842401 (study PRJEB31892, sample SAMEA3878208) | bioreactor metagenome | biome: Moose rumen | place: Sweden | collected 2011-10 | study: EMG produced TPA metagenomics assembly of the PRJEB12797 data set...
ACTACACCAAAAAGGGCGGCGTGGTGATGTCGGAAATTTCCCTGCCGGTCCATGCTCCCGAACGCTATGCGGACAGGCAGACGTTATGGACGGAAGTGGAGTACAAGGAGAAGCATCCGAGAGCGCAGCTTGCTTACAGCTTTGATATTGCCTTGCAGAATGAATTAAGCATGGAGGAAAACATTGCGCTTGCGAGAGAATTTATTCAGACCAATTTTGTTGCAAGGGGAATGGTGTGTGATTGGGCGGTACACAATCCCGACAAGGACGGAGGTATCCCAAATCCGCACTTCCATGTGTTGGTTCCTGTCCGTCCGTTAAAAGAAAACGGGGAGTGGGATGACAAGGAACACCGCAGTTATGTCCTTGACGAGAACGGAGAGCGTATCAGGAACAAGGCGGGGCGATATGTTTTCAATTCCATACCCACAACGGATTGGGGCAGACCTGAGACATTGGATGAGTGGCGGGAGAATTGGGCGGCGCTTGTCAATGCGAAGTTTGCGGAAAAGGGATTGTCATGCAGGGTGGATCACCGCTCTTATGCAGAGCAGGGGTTAGACCTTATCCCACAGGTGCATGAGGGTACAGCGGTGAAGCACATGGAGCAGAAAGGCATACAGACGGACAAAGCCGCATGGAATAAGTGGGTGAAAAAGACATATTCCGCGCTGCAAAATATCCGCACTGCATTGAGTGAACTGTCCGAATGGATAGGGAAGATTAAGGGGGAGCTTCAGGAGGAAATTCAGGTAGAGGAAGAAAAGGAGGCACAGAAAGCGGATAAAAAGGCACCACAGAGGACAGCGCAAAAGAATATCCCTGTCATTGTGGATTTTGTAAATGAATATTTTGACGAGCGCAACAGGGTGGCGGAAACGTATGAGCGGGGTACGCTAAAGGCGAAGAACACCAATCTGAAAAAGCGTGTCCATCTCTGCAATTATCTCATGGAACACAGTATTGTCACAGCGGAGGACTTGGAGAAGCGGATCACGGACAGGGAAAAGAAAGCGGCGGAGATTGAGGAAAGTATCAGACCAAAGGACGAGGAGCGGAAGAAGATACAAGCCAATCTGAAACTGCTTGCGGATTATCAGAAGTACCGCCCTGTCTTTGAGGCTTCACAAAAGATTTTCTTTAAGGCGAAGAAAGCGGCGTATCAGGAGGAACACCGCAAAGAGCTGAATATGTACCAGCGGGCGAGGAGGGAACTATTGCAGATTATTCCTGAAAGCACTCTGAACAGAATGGACAGCATGGACGGGATCGGGGCGAAATGGCAACAGAGAGCGGACAGACTTTCAGAGGAGATCGCTGCCGCTCTCGCCAAAGCGGGACAGGAGCAGCTTGAACAGGAGATCGGCACATTAAAAGAGATACGCAGGGCGGTTGATGAGGGCTTGAAGAAACGTGGTGTACAGTCGGGAGCAGGCAGAAGTGAAAAGGTACAGCCCAAAGCACCCATGCGGGCAGCTTCCGACACCGTAGCGGGCGGGAAAAAGCCACAGGAGAAATCTTCTGTCATGGAAGCCCTGAAACAAAATCAGGAGGAGATACGGAGGAGGGAAGAACAGCGGAAACAGCAACAGCAGCGGGGACAGGTAAAAGCAAAACGGAGGGAGGAAGAATTGTAAATACAAAAAATATAGTGGCAGTACAGTCAGGTTTGTGGTAAGATAAAGGCGAAGCAGAAACAGCAGATTGGACAGAACAGGAGGGATAGAGATTGGCAAAACAACTTGAAGAATTAACAATCGTTGACGATTTTATGTTCGGAGCGGTCATGAAAAATCCCAAAAGGTGTAAACCATTGCTTGAATACATTTTGGGAGTGAAAATCAAGAAGATAGAATACCCTGAGTTGCAGAAAACCATTGATAAGCAGTATAAGTCGAAAAGTGTAAGGCTTGACGTTTATGTGGAGGACGACAAACATACTGTTTACAACATTGAAATCCAAACCACACGCAAGAAGAATTTACCAAAAAGACTACGCTATTATCAGGGTATCATAGACTTGAACATCATAGACAAGGGAGAGGATTATACAAGTCTGAAGAAAAGTTTCGTCATATTCATTTGCACCTACGATCCTTTTGGTGCTGGGAGATACATCTATACCTTTAGAAACCGTTGTGACGAGGACGATACCATCTTTTTGGGTGATGAAGCAACCAAGATTGTCCTGAATGCAAAAGGGACGAAAGGCGATATAAGCAAAGAGTTGAAGGACACACTTGATTTTATTGCAGGGAAAGCACCACAGAGCGAATATGCAAAGGATTTACAGGCGGCAGTTGAGGAAGTAAAGCAGAGTAAGGAATGGAGGCGGGAATATATGTTGTTGATGATGAGAGATAAGGAACAGCAGAAAATGGGAGTTTACAGGCATATTATTGCGGCTTTGAGAATAAACAGGGAAACTGCTTCAAAGGATTTATGCATTAAAATGTTGAATATTGATGAGGAATTATATGAAAAAATAGTATATTTCCTTGATAAAAATCCCGATTGGAATGATGAAGATATTGCAGAAGCGATTATCAGTGAGGAAGAGTAATTCTTTTAGTATCTGATTGTCTTTCAGACATAAAATAAACCATTTTTACATTATGTGTTTGGGATAGTATGAAACAAATCGGGATTTGTAGATGATAATCTCTAACTTTCCTTTATTTTCAACACTTTCCGAACACATAACATCAAAATCATACCCATTTTCCCTTGTTTTTGCCCTTATGGATTCCCCATAAGGGAAACAAGGGAATATTATCCTAAAGCTGTTTAACCAATGGCTGCCACTTTATCAAGCAGTCTGGCAGATGAACGCTTTGCCTCCCTTGTGGAGTGGGCATATACGTTCATGGTGGTACTCACGTCCGAATGTCCGAGGAGTTCCTGCACATCCTTCGGTGCTGCCCCGTTTGCGAGCAGATTTGTGGTGTATGAGTGGCGCAGACAGTGGAAGTGAAAGCCTTCCAATCCTTTTACTTTCCCTGCGGCAGTCCGGCACATTGCGGCAACCTGTTCCGATGAAGTATAAGAGCCATCCGCCTTTGTGCAGACGAGGTTCAGTTCATTGTAATCCTCTGGAATGTCTTTTGTGCGGGAAACCGCATACAGTTCATAATGGACACGGTTCTTTTCCGTCACTTCCCTGTAGTAATTCCGGTATCCCAATTCACCATACCTCATGCGGTTTTTAAGCTGCTCTTTCTTTGCCTGCTTTAAGATTGCGGTCAGGGTATCCCCAAAATCAACCGTCCGTATCTTGTTACGTTTGGTTGTGCCGATCTCCACCCGCTTCCTTGCCCCGTTCCGCCTCACGCTGCGCCGCACCGTCAGATACTGTTCCTCAAGATTGATGTCGCTCCAAGTAAGCGCACAGGCTTCGCCGATTCTCAGTCCCGCATAGTATGCAATCTGTATCGGTAAAACAGCAGGATTGTGTTTCTTATCCAAGAAATCAATCAGAGATAGAAACTGTTCGTGCGTGATTGCGGTCACTTTTCCATCATCTTCCGTATCCTCTGCAAAGAGATCCGCCTGTTCATTCTTTTTGTGAATGACGACATACTGCATGGGATTGAATGTAATGAGGTTTTTCGGAAATACCGCAAAACGGAAACTCTGGTTCAGTACAGCGGTAAAGGAATGAACGTAGTCTTTGGAATAACCTTTGTATTCCGTCCCGTCCGGTGATTCCCCTCCGAATACAAGTAAATCAAGATATTGCTGCAAATGTTCCGCTGTGACAGTCTTTAACTTCCTGTCCGCTATCGGGTGCTGCTTGATCCTTCCGATTGCCTGCAGATAATTGTCAACTGTCCCATTGGAGAGCGTACCGACCTTTAATTCCTCCTCCGCCCATAAGTCAAGCAGACCTGCCAGTGTGACGGAATTGGTCTTTGCCACAAACTGCTTTTCCTCAAAATCAGCAATCGCCTTGCGGAGAAGTTTCTCCGTTTCCGCCTTGCTTTCTGTGCCAACACATTCTTTCTGGATCTTATTGCCGCTTGCATCCTCCACATAATAACGATAGTACCATTTCTTGCCTTTTTTTCTTACAGATCCTTGTGCCATAAATTCTCCTTTCCGGCAGCCGGAACTGAAAGATATGCTCTATTGCGTGTAGATATATCAAGGCTCCGGTCTGCCAATGTCAGGTAAGCCAGTCCAACAGACCTTTCAAATAAATCTTCGCTTTCTCCTTATCCTTGGAATACATTCTGATCGCATCGGCAAGCTGGTTAAGGGTATTGATGGTATGCGTGACTTCCCTTAAAAACATCACGTCATTATACTCCTTTGCAGAATCGAATCCGATGGTTGTTGCGAGATCATCATTCCCATCCGAGAAATTATCAAGGGCAAATTCAAAGGAACGGTTAAAAGCAAGGTACTCATTTAGTAACGTGAGAAGAATATCCTCTGAAAAAACTGCATCCTCCCTGCCCATTTTTAACGGAAAACTCTGCAAAATTTCCTTCATGGTATCCTCAATCTTAACCATCCGTTCATCCACGAAATCAGAACCAGTCGTGTCCGTTTCCCCTCTGAGCCATTCCGGAGATACACGGAGGACATTTGCAAGTCCTTCCACCACAAGTTTCTTTGTGTTGTCAATCATGCCGCTTTCATAACGCTGTATGGTGGATTTGTTCACGTCCATTTTTTCCGCAACGTATTCCATTGTGAGGTTCAGTTCTTTCCTGCGTGCTTTCGCCCTGCTTCCAATCGTCTTGCGAAGATTTTTGTCTGCCATTGTCCAGACCTCCCTTGGTATCCGCCATTTTTGCAGAATGGCGTTTGGTACATTTTCATAATACCACATAAAAAGTAAAAATGCAATATGCAATTTAATAAAAACGCAAAACGCTTGACAAAAGGAAAAAGACAATATATAATAGGCAATACATGAAAGTTGCATAACGCAATTAAAGAAAGGAGGATTTTGCACATGACGGAATTAAAAATCGGAATGTCCATCGAGGAGGCTTCTGCCTATACCGGAATCGGCAGGAACACCATGCGGAAACTTGTGGAGTGGCACAAGCTTCCGGTGCTGTATGTCGGGCGAAAGATTGTGATCCGCAGGGATGCTCTGGAGCGTTTTGTTGCATTGAATGAGGGGAAAAATCTACGCAACAGGTCAGAAGTAAAAACGGTTGACAGAGATTAAAAAGGAGCAGCCGCAAAGCTACCCCTTTCGGTAATCAGACCGAAGCCTTGATATACCTACACGCAAATAGATTGTATCATAGGCTTCTCTGATTATCAACAATTTTCTTCCTTTTTATCCGTTTCTCCGTTGGAACATTTTGAAAAATAAAGCACATTCCCATTATGCGGCAATTTTTTTTATCCGAAATTATCCAAAATGTTTTTCAAAAAACAGATAAGAGAAAGAAAAATTTTATCACAGCAAAAAATCAGAAAGGCAGGAACTTTATATGGCAACCAAACGAACGATTGAAGAACGAATACAGGAAAAAGACGAAAGAATGCAGCAGTTTCTTACGAAAGCAAAACAGTATGAGGCGCAGAAGAAACAGTTGGAAAAGCAACAAAAGGAAGCGGAACGAAAAGCAAGGACACACAGACTGATCATGATTGGCGGTGTGGTGGAATCCGTTCTTGACAGGGAGTTTGTTGAGGGCGATGATATACGGCTTATGAATTTTCTGAAAATGCAGGAACGCAACGGGAACTATTTTACCAATGCAATGAACAGGGAACCGGCGGGGAAAGAGAAAAGTCATCAGGTACAAGACCAATCTAATATGCCGGAGGGTGAACATTCGCAGGGACAGCCGAAAATGAAAGAATCTTGATTTTCACTTCCCTTAACACCGTTAAGGGCGCACTTATATATGGGCGGAGCCCATATATACCACTCCGCTTCGCTTCGTTAGTGCGGCAAGGGGGCGCTGCCCCCTGCACCCCCTTATCGCACATCCGCAGGCGGTGTGAATAAGCATTTGACAGATTGAGGTGATGTATATGGCAATTTTTCACTGTTCCATCAAAATCATAGGAAGAAGCGGTGGACGGTCAGCGGTTGCCTCTGCTGCATACCGGTCCGGTGAAAAACTCTATAACGAGGAAACCGGAATTGTCCATGACTTCACAAGAAAAGGCGGCGTTGTGATGAGTGAAATCCTTTTGCCGGACAATGTGCCTGACCGTTTTTTGAACCGGGAGATTTTATGGAATGAGGTACAGAAAGTTGAAAAGAGATCGGATGCGCAGCTTGCAAGAGAGATAGAGGTTGCACTTCCGGTTGAATTATCCAGAGAACAGCAGATGGAATGCGTGCGGAATTATATCGGTGAGAATTTTACTTCCAAAGGCATGATTGCAGACTGGGCTTTGCACGACAAAGGCGATGGAAATCCCCATGCACACATCCTGTTAAGTGTGAGGGGCATGGATGAAAAAGCCAAATGGCAGACGAAGCAAAAATCAGTTTTTGCCAATGCAAGAGATGAAAAAGGCAGACCGGTTTACGATCCGTCAAAGCCGTCCTACGATCCGAAAGACAAAGAGCATACAACAAAGTACCGCATTCCTGTTCTTGACGAAAACGGGAATCAGAAAACACGGGTGCGGGAAGGCAAGGGGACGGAATATCTCTGGGAGAGAATTTCCATTCCGGCGAATGACTGGAACGAACACAGCAAGGCGGAGGAATGGAGAAAATCATGGGCGGAACACTGTAACCGCTATCTTGCACCGGAAGCATGGATAGACCACCGATCTTATCAAAGGCAGGGGATTGATTTAGAGCCAACGATACACGAGGGTGTTTCCGCAAGACAGATGGAAAGGCGGGGCGTGGTTTCCGAACGGTGTGAAATAAACCGGGGTGTCAGGCAGCGGAATCTTTTCCGTCTGGAATTAAAAGAGTTGGCGGCGGAACTAACCGCATTTATTACCGAGAAAGCGAGGGGACTATATGGAAAATTTACAAGACTTACGGGAACTTTTAGAGATATTGGAAAAGCAGGAGCAGATGATGGAACTGTTGGAGAAACAGCAGGACGAGATTACGATTCTGGAGCGGCAGTTATCGGAGCAGGGACAGGAACTTTTGGAGAGCAGGGAGGCTTTGGACGAATCCATGTGCTTGAACGAGAATTTGACAAGAGAAAACAGGAATCTTACCGAATCTCTGAAAATATCTGCGGAGCAGAATCAGAGATTGCAGACACAGATCGGGAAATTGAAGTCCTTACACGAATAAAAGAGCAGAGGGAGGCAGAACGGAATGAGCGGATCAAAAAACTTATGGAGTTACGACGGGCTTCTGGAACAGCTCACAGAGGCACAGGAGGAAATCAACCAGTTACAGGACGGGAACGAACAATTACAGATACAGCTTTCGGAAACAGTGGAAACACTGGCGGAGGAGAAACAGATGCACTTATCCGAAGTATCAAAGCTTCAATCAGCCTTGCGACAGATGCAGAGCAAGCTGCAAGAACAGACAGGGCAGATCGTGGAGCTGAACAGCGCAGCACGCAGACTTGGTCTTGAAAGACAACGAGAAGCTGAGGAAAGACAACGAAAGGCTCACAGAGGAAAAGGATTTGACCGTTAAGCGTGCGAATAAAATGGTGGCTGCAAGCCAAAAGGAATATGCTGAAAAATTCAGCCAGTTGGAACGCTATGAAAATACGGTAAAAGAGAAAGAGAAAAAAGCGGATGATATGATTGCAAGCCAGAGCAAATGGATTGAAAAACAGGCAGCCACTATGAGTGAACGGGAAAGAAATTATTATCGGGCGGAATACAAAAAGCAGGCTGCCAAACTGAAAGCAGGCTATCGGGCAAAAGTGACGGCACATGAAGCGCAGTTTTTCGGGACGATTTTGTACAGTATCTTTGTCACATTGTTTGCAGCGGTAAAATCAGAGGTATTTTTAGCGGATTTGGAGAACTTCTTTCTTACCTTGTGGCTTACCATTCAGACATATATTGGATATGTGGAACAAGCGGGAAATTGGCTTGTGAGATTCAGTAAGGGAATTTCACAGCCGATTGCTGCAACAATCATTTATTGGCTCTTGTATATCGTTGTGGAAGTTTTTATGATTGCTGCCCCGCTTGCCCTGTTCTTTTTTGTGGGAAGGAAATTTCTGATATGGTACAAAGAACAAATGGCAGACAATATTTCATTATGGACAGCATTTGTCACACTGGCAGTCAGCATTTTTCTTGGAAGTGAGATAAGGAGTTTTCTTCCGGTGAATTTGATTCTGCTTAATGTGGTGGCGCATCTGATATATTGCGGAGTAAAGGCATATATCAGAGGTTGTAGGAAGAATCGAGAGTAAACATAGATGTTTATCTATAAATCAATGAAATTTTTTTGACGCAAGGGAACGGAATAGAAGAATTTTGGACAGGAATAATGAAACGGGTAAGTATTTATGCTTTTTGATTGAAATATAAGATGAAAAAAGAAAAGATTTGTGATATTATAGAATAGTAATTTTGGAAAAATGATCTGAGAACATCGGACTTCGTTCGGTGTGGGCGAGAATTCTGTTTTTTATGAAAACAATATAAGGTATTTGGGGCAGAGAATGAATGACATATATGGAGAGGGAAAAGCTCATTTGTCAGAGCATGAAGCGTTAGAGATTGAGGGAGGCGATTGCTGTGTGAAGACAGAGCATGGGACGATTATCTTTATAATGTAGAGACATTTTATGTCAGTATCAGTGTGCATTCGTAAAGTTTTCAGACCAACTATACTCAGTAACGTAAATAATTGCCGATATACCGTATAACAAGTGATCACATGGGATGCTTAAATTAAACGGCAGTTAATTACGTTCACGAGTATAATACTGCCAAGATTGACGACGGCTATGCTGAGTGTTTCATGCTGTCTTATGTTTCTGGCGCATCTGTGCTTTGATGTATTATTCTTTACGAAAATTGCCCAAAGTGGTAATTCTGAACAACGGTCTTTGGAAATTACCGGTTTGCAAGAATATGTCGCATAAGGCTATAGAGACGGCGTTGGAGATTAGTTCCAACACAATATATAGGATGAGGTAGAGAGTCGGAGGCAATGATAGTATTGCTATGGATATCTGAATATCTTGAATGTGATATTGTGAGTTTCAGCAAAAATAGAGGTTGCGGTTAAATGAGGAGACGGTTATATGATTATAATTGTTTTGGTTATTCTTTTTCTTATCATATTTGCTGTGTGTAATCGGGTAGATGATATTGTTCGTGTAAAAAGTGGGAGGGCTGTTGATTCCTATGATTATATTAAGTATTTTAAAGAAGATAGAAGCAGGGTTGACTGTGTAGAGAGAGTCCTTGAGCGAAAAAAAGAATATAAGATAAAGGTTACATACACTTCACCGGCTGGGAGAAGTACTCGAAGCAAAGTTATAATAATTAGGTCTTATGAAATAAATAATATTAAAGCAATACAGGCTGAAAAAGAACGAGAGAAAGCTTTGAAGGAACAACAAAAAAACATGAGGGAACAGCAAAAAGCACAGAATAAAGAGTTGCTTGAAGCTAAACGACACCTTTATTACGATAAAGTTAATTCAGCCATCGATTATGCAAATGCGCACAAAGATGCTATTTTTATAAAGGATGACCTTTATGAATTAGACAAAGCAATAGGAATATTGTTTGATAGAACTGTGAATAGCATAAGAAAAGTTAAGGATATAAATAGTGATGAATGGATTATGTTTGACAATTTGATTTCTAACACAAACCAAAGTATGCAAAATATAGTTCAACGAAATGAACGCATTATGGAATATTATAATTCTTCAGATTTTAAGCAAATAAAAGATACCTGCAATTCTCTAATGGCTTCTCAAAGAGAATTTAACGAATATATTGAAGAAAAGGCACAGTCAATATCATCCTTATTTGGTGCAAGGGTTGTTAGAAATGAAACGGTTAATGAGGATAGATACGATTATATTCGTCCATATAAGAAAACTATCTCACCCTTCACGGCACAGGTGACAGCGGGAGTATTTGCAAGCGCAGAAAATGACCCAATAAAATATATAGTTCGCTATTTTTATCCAAACAAGACCTCGTATCGTGAACAGATAAAAAAATTAGAATTACTTATAGGCGAACTTGAAACACTCAAAGAGGCAAAACAAATCATAGAGAATTATAAGAAAGATTATCAGCAGTATTTGATTAATGTTCCGGATTTTGTAATGAAAAATGATGAAGATGGGTTTTATTCAAGGCTTGGGTTTGCAATTATTAGTGAAAGCGTTTTAACAGTTGAATATAAGTTTATATATACTTCTAATGGCGGAATGGCACAACGTTTTTTCTCTGTTCCAATGACGGAAGATACCATTATTGATTTAATAGGAAGATTGGAAAATGAACTTACAATGGAATCGTTCAAAAAAGAACAGAGAGCCCTGATGACGAGAAAATTGCGTAATTATATCAAAGAACGAGATAACTATACTTGTAGATATTGTGAAAACTCAATATATAAAGAGCCTAATCTGCTGCTTGAAATAGATCATATTATTCCTATTGCAAAGGGCGGACAAACAATGGAAGATAATTTGCAAACTTTATGTTGGAAGTGCAATAGGGAAAAGAGTAGCAAAATCTATATAGATGCTTTATAAACAAACACATAAACATTGAATTTTTGATTGTGTTATTGATAAGGCAGGGGCTTTGCTATTATGATGAAAGACTCTGTTTTGTATTATATGCAGAAGGTGAACTCCCTATGTGGTAATTCAGAGTATGATGCCTATGCGCCAAAGGAAAATGTGCTATCAAGATGAGCAGTAGTGGATTCAATTTTTTGCATGGAGATATCAGTCTGCCGGAGATGATGGTTTTTGCTACTGATTACTCCCTTTTCAGAAAAGTGTTTCTCTATGCTCAATTGACTATAAAAATACTGCATATTAGATTTTTTTAAAGGCATCCCAATTGTTTTACTATGGTTTACTTTAATGTAGACATTTGAATTTTGATAAAGTTACTAATCATAGATGATTTTTACATAAAAGTGATTGACTAATCACCATTTTGGCAATAACATTTACAATGAGGTGATATACATATGGCTGTACATATTTTTACTGTATCAGAAGAAAATTATAAAGTATGTGTCGAAAGAGGGCTTGTAGCCATACCAGAAGCTAAAGAAGGTCAACGACATGACAATGTTGTTGATGGTCTGTTATCACGTCTTGCAGGAATTAAAGAAGATGACTTTGTTCTGATGTATATTGTATATAATAAAGACAAAATCTCTTCGAGGTGTTTGGCAAGTTGAGGGGCGCCCTTTTTATGAAGAAACACAGGTATGGCAAGATAGACTGTATCCATTTAGATGTAGAATAAAATGGTCAAAATATAATTTTCAGAATGCTTTGAAATTGGACGATATTAATGACTTACGCAATATTGGGAAAATATGGACATGGGCTCTTGAACGGTCAACGGGTACAAATTCCATGTTTTCTATCTCCAATAGTGAATTCAATACGCTATTAACAGAGTTTATGAAGATAAACCCATTTACTGCAATAAAGGGTAGGATACTGCAGCCTTATCCGTACCGTGACTCGAATATAATTGATAAGTTACATTTTCAAAATGGTAATCCTAAATATGAGTTTACTATTATGGCATTGATGAACGCTGAATTTGCAAAAGACTCTTTTACTGATATTTTTGGAAACTATACAGATTATCTTTGCTATGTTCCGACCAATTTGGGTAAGGAAATGGATTTTTTGTTGATGTATGATAATCCACTTATGCCAAATCAAGTTGTATCTTATGATATTATAGAAGTTAAGCGTGATGAATTTGATGAGGATGCTTTAAGTCAATTGATAGGCTATGAATCATGGTTCCTTCAAAAGAAAGTATCTGGTGACTCAAATATGGTTAGAACAACTGCCCTTGCTAAAAGTTATTCTAATGATGTTATCCAATATGTGTCTCAAAGGGAACGCATTGAAAATAAACCTATAAAACTGCTTAAATACAGCTATGAAAATGGCTATTTAAATCTTGTTGATATTACAAAATAAAACCTCCAAGACATAATGCCTCAGGTCTTTATAATGGCTTACATATTATCTTGCGATCACAGATGAGGACAGGTTGGTCTTGTCCCGTGAAGAGTTCCAGAAAGACATTATTTTTTCGATGTATGAATTTAATTTCTTCAGTTAAGGGAAGGGTTGAATATGACAGATGCAGAAAGACTAAAACAATTAATTGAGCAAGCAGAGGTGCTTGTTAGTCAAAGAGCTAATCACTCAAAACCTGAGTTTAGCGCATGGCATTCTAAGACAGAAAGGTTTCTGACCAATAAATTTGGTTCAAAATCTGTCGAAGTGAAGAATTTCAGAAACCGTCCATTTGGTCCGACGAGTTTTATTTCAGGAGTACCGCAGGATGCTTCTATTGAATGTTTGCGTGATTTAGAAACGACTATATTGGAACTTAAGGATTATCTTTCAGAAGAGGAAAATAAAAATGATAGAAATGATTGTATGTCCGGATTAAAGACTACTTTTTCTGATAAGGTGTTCATTGTCCACGGTCATGATGGTGAGTTAAAGGAGGCTGTTGCACGCCTTATTGAATCCCAGGGTATCGATGCTATTATTCTGAGCGAGCAAGCAAATCAAGGAAAGACTATAATTGAAAAGTTTGAAGAACACTCTGATGTAGGAGCTGCAATCGCTTTGTTTACGAACGATGATTTGGGTAAAGCAAAAACTTCGGAAAAAGATTTACCAAGAGCGAGACAGAATGTTGTCTTTGAAGCTGGTTATTTCATGGGAAAGCTTGGACGTGATCGAGTTGTTATTGTCGCAGAAAAAGGAATAGAGTTACCCTCAGACTTACAAGGGGTAGTGTACACAGATAAGGCAGATTGGAAGTTGGATGTATGCCGAGAACTAAAAGCAATGAATTACACTATAGATGTAAATAAGTTGTTATGAGGTGTTTTGAATGGAAAAGAAAACATCTCTACATAGATTATGAAGTTACAAGGAGGGCTTCTATGCCATTATTTAATAGTGTTCAAGAATTTCTGGAGGCTAAAGAGGGCGAACATATACAGTTTAAGGAAGCGAAGAATAGGTTTAGCTTTGAAGAAGCGGCCAAGTGTTGCTGTGCCCTGTCAAATGATGGTGGCGGAACGTTGGTATTCGGTATTACAGATAAACGGCCTCGAAGTGTAGTAGGAAGCTTAGCGTTTGATCAGCCGGAACGCACACGCATGGGGCTAATCGAAAAATTAAAAATCAATATTGATTTTAGATTATTCCACTATGAGGGAAAGCGGGTTCTGGTTTTTGATGTTAAAGGTCGCCCAATGGGATTGCCGGTTCAGTGTGACGGTATAGCATGGATTTACGAGGGTGATACGCTAAAGCCTATGCCTGAGGATATTCGACGCAGAATATATGAAGAAGCCGGTACCGATTTTTCGGGAACGATTTGTAAAGGAGCAACATTTGAAGATTTGGATGCAACTGCTATTGAAAAATTCCGTGCGAGTTGGATAGAGAAGAGTGGGAAGAAACAACTTTCAGCACTTTCGAAAGAGCAGTTGCTATTTGATTGCGGTGCAATTACGGACGAGGGGCTAACCTATGCAGCATTAATTTTATTCGGGAAAAAAACTTCACTTACGAAATTTTTGCCTCAAACGGAAATTATTTTTGAATACCGTTCCTCGGAAGCGTCAGGACCTGCAAACCAGAGAGAAGAGTTTCGAATTGGTTTCTTCGCATGTTATGACCGTATTTGGGAACTTATTAATTTACGGAATGATAGACAGCATTATCAGGAAGGTTTTTTCATATTCGATATTTTTACATTTAATGAGCGTGTTGTGCGAGAAGCGATATTGAATGCAGTGAGTCATAGAAACTATCAGCTTGGAGGTAGTGTATTTGTGCGACAATATCGAGATCGATTAACTGTTGAAAGCCCTGGAGGACTTCCTTTTGGGATTACACTTGATAATATACTTGATCGCCAACTCCCACGTAACCGACGAATTGCTGAAATCCTTTCATTATGCGGTATGGTAGAACGTTCTGGACAGGGAATGAACCTGATGTTTGAGCTGAGTGTGCAGGAGGCAAAGCCATTGCCGGATTTTACAGGTACAGATGACCATTTCGTTAGTGTCACACTTAACGGATTGATTATTGATAAAGAGATGCTTTCCGTGATTAATAGGATTAGTGAAAGATGCGGAGAAGGATTATCCACAGAGGATTTTCTGGTAATAGACGCTTTATATCATGAAAGACCGCTCACCGAAAAAATGCAATCACGTTTACCTCAACTCACAGGAATGGGGATTGTTGAACATGTTGGCCGAAAAAAGTATGTCCTTGCGAGAAGCCTGTATGCGGCAAGCGGTAAAACCGGAGTACACACCAGACGCATTGGACTAGATAGAGATACAAACAAGGAACTGCTTCTAAAGCATATACGTAAAAATAATGCAGTTGGCACACCATTTAAAGAATTACAACAAGTTTTACCAGGTCAAAGTCGTAATCAGATACAGGTGTTGATGCGGGAACTGCGGGAGAGTGGAATGGTTTTCTGCAAAGGAACAACAAGTGCCGCAAGATGGTTTGCTACAGAGCAATCTAAGAAAACATCATGAAAATAAGAGAATTTTGCGACTAACTTGCGACTAACTTGCGACTAACTTGCGACTAATATTGCAATTTTGATACACAAACAAAGCAGATAATGCTCTTATCTGCCCCGTTT
>ERZ842401.5077-NODE-5077-length-14813-cov-8.618580_pt1 | contig 14813 bp, 11 predicted proteins | sample MGYA00521270_ERZ842401 | MGnify/ENA primary metagenome ERZ842401 (study PRJEB31892, sample SAMEA3878208) | bioreactor metagenome | biome: Moose rumen | place: Sweden | collected 2011-10 | study: EMG produced TPA metagenomics assembly of the PRJEB12797 data set...
TGGAAATTTTGCTCAAGAAAGATGTAGCCAACCTGGGCTACGCCGGTGAGATTGTGAAAGTAAAGGCCGGTTATGCCATGAACTACCTGGTGCCTCAGGGCTTTGCCACCGTCGCCACCGAGTCCGTGAAAAAGCAGCACGCAGAAACTCTGCGTCAGCGCGCTCACAAAGAGGCCAAACTCGTGGCCGATGCCGAAGCACTGGCCGCCACCCTCAGCGCCCAGACCGTAGAGGTGAAGGTGAAAGTCTCCGAGAGCGGCAAGCTCTACGGCAGCGTCACTACCATGGAACTGGCCGATGCCCTCAACGCCAAGGGCCTGAACATCGACAAGAAAGACATCACCATCCTCGCCCCCGAGGTGAAGGAAGTCGGTGAGTACGAGGCCGCCGTCAAGATTTACAAAGCCATCAAGGGAACCTTCAAGTTCAAAGTGGTAGCCGAGTAATCAAGCGCCTTTTATTCTTACACATGCCCCCGCAGCAAAATCCTGCAGGGGCATGTTTTTTATGCAAACAAATACGCAACAAACTCAATTTCAGGGACTTGCCCTGTCAGTATTTTCAGGGGAGCTTCTTTGCCCGGATCCGGTTCTTCCTTTATTTTTGTTCCTGCAATGTCTGGCAGACGGATAGGATCGATCGCCTTCCTGTACTGTTGCAAGAAACCGGCAAACCTCACGGGAGGTTCACCGGTTTCGTTATTCATGGAAGGATGGCCGCTACTTCTCGGGAACGTTCTCGAGAACCACCTTGAGATAGTCCCAGGTACGGGCGACGGAGGCGATGTTCACCTTCTCGTCCGGGCTGTGCGGGTAGCGGACGGTAGGGCCGATGGAAACCATCTCCCAATGAGGATACTTGGCACCGAGAAGAGCGCACTCCAGACCGCCATGGGTGGCCATCACCTTCATGGGATAGCCATATACCTTCTCGAACTGCTCCATCATCACCTTGTTCATGGGAGTGTCCAGCTTGGGACGCCAGCCGCTGTAGCCGCCCTTGAATTCGACCGAGTCGGCGCCGGCCAGCTCAAAGATGCAGCGGATACGCTCGGCCAGGTCGGCTTTTGCCGTGTCGATGGCACTGCGCATCAGGCTATGGACGGTAATCTTTCCTTTTTCGGTACGGACGATGGCCAGGTTGATGGAGGTCTCCGTGAGGCCGGCCATGCTCTGGCTCATGCGGATCACATTGGAAGGGCAGGCGATAATGGCCTTGACGGCGCGCAGCATGACACTGCCCTGGATGAACTTGGGCGCGGCGGGAACCTCATCCACATAGAGCGCGGCGGAAGGATCCGATTCCGCATATTCCGCCTTCACTTCGGCAAAAATGCTGTCGATGAGCTTGCGGACTGCATCCAGGTTCTCCTGGGATACGGCAATCTCGGCAACCGCCTCGAAAGGAATGGCATTGCGGAGCGATCCGCCGGTGAAACTGACCACCTTCGCGCCGAAAAGTTCCATCAGCGGGAGCAGGATCCGGCACATCACTTTATTGGCATTGGCCCTGTACAGGGAAATATCCATGCCGGAATGGCCGCCCTGCAGTCCCTTGACCGTGAGTTTCAGCCCCTTATATCCAGCAGGCATCTTGTATTTAAGATACTTGAAGGTGGCCGATGCATCCAGACCGCCGGCGCAGCCCACGCAAAGTTCACCCTCGTCTTCGGAATCCAGGTTGATGAGGATATCGCCCTTGAGGACACCCGGCTTGAGCATGTTGGCGCCCGTCATGCCGGTTTCTTCATCATAGGTAACCAGCACCTCAACGGGACCGTGCTTCACGGAAGGATCTTCCAGCACGGAAAGGGCCATGGCCACGCCGATGCCATTGTCGGCACCCAGGGTGGTACGGTCGGCCGTCACCCATTCTCCGTCGACATAAGCATTGATGGGGTCTTTGAGGAAATCATGCGTGGAATCGGAGGTCTTCTGCGGTACCATGTCCATGTGGCCCTGCAGGATCACGCCGCGGCGGTTTTCAAAACCGGGCGTGGCGGGGACGCGGATGACGATGTTGCCGGTCTCGTCCTTGATGGTTTCCAGGCCGCGGGACTTGCCCCAATTGTAGAGATAGTCGATTACCTTGCCTTCGTGTTTGGAAGGACGGGGAATCTGAGTCAGCTGATAAAAGTTGTTCCAGACAACTTTCGGTTCCAGATCTTTAATACTCATAGTTATCAAAAATTAGTGTTATTATTTGCCTAAACCATAGGTTCCTTCTATGCCCAGCTGATAAACCGGTGCACGGGTTTCCAGAAGCTGACGGCCGTCCTCCGTCAGGCGGATCCGGCAGATGGCCGGTTCACGGTAATGCAGCGACCTCCTGCGGCGGTCCGCCGATTCCTGCGCTTCGGGAACAGCCTCCGTTTCCAGTTCGAGATAGAATGGAGTGCCTTTTCCTTCGGCCTTGAGGCCATCCGTGTCCGACAGGAGGAAGGCGACATAACGCTGGACCCTCTCCCCTGCCGACGGAGTCACTTCAAAGACCCCGTGCAGAGGCCGGGTAACGGTATAACCGCGGAACAGGGCCAGATACTCTTCTTCTATCCGGGAGAGTTCGTCCAGGGCGGCGCCCATCGCCTCTCCGGAGAAAGTGGCATCCGTATGCCCCATGGCGATATTTCTCCGTTCGGCACGCACGGAAAGGATGATTTCGGCAGCTTCAGCGGCCTTTTCCTCCTGCGTTTTCACATCGCGGTAGTCCCGGCTGACCGGCATCCTGACAAAGCCCGTATCTACCTGGACGTCTTCCCAGACCATCTGCGTCCGGACGATATCCGATCCCGTGAGGCCTTTGTCGGAAAAATCTCTTTCGGGAACCGGAGAGAAACGCCAGACAAGCGCCCGGGATTCCAGCGTGTCCCGGAAGCTGACAAGTCCCTGGGAGCTAAGCGTAAGCAGCTGCTCCACACCTGTTTCCGTAGTATAGCGGGCCGACGGGTCCGCCTCTACGCAGGGAAGCATCCGCACATGGGTCACATGCGCCTTGACAGCGTTCTGCCGCGAGGCTTCGAATCCCAGCATCTGCCGGGCATAGGCGGCATAAGGGCCTGCGAAGAAATACTCCTGCACCGCATCGGCCTCTATGAGGAAGGTAGTGGAAGGCAGGCTGTATGTGATATCCTGGGCACGGAGGGCCAGGGCCGACAGCGACACCAGGAGGGCCGCAATAATCTTTTTTCTTGTCATTTCCATCTCTTATGGGTCCAGAGGTAGTTCCAGGGCTGCACCTTCAGGTCTTCCTCCAGCAGTTTATAATACTCTTTCATGATGGCTTCGGGATCCATTCCGCCTGCATGCTCCGCCAGCGGCACCACCGTAAGGGAATAGCAGCCGTCGTCGTTCTTGAGGAAACGCAGATAGCAAACGGCCATGTCCAGCCTGCATGCCAGGGCGGCGGCTCCCGTCATGGAACGGGTAGGCTGATGCAGGAAGGAATCAATGGTCATGCTGCCGTCCCCCCTGTAAGGGTACTGGTCCGTATTGAAGACATAGCAGAATTTGTCGTGACGGTGCGATACGGCGAAGCGGAGGATATTGTCCGCAGCCACATAACCCTCGAAGCCCTGGTCTTTCACCGGCATCGTCCTGACATTGGCGATCACCCTGTCCCAGAAGGCATTGTGGAGAGGCAGATAGGTGACGGCGATTCCTTTGGCATGGATATCCGGAACCACATCGCCGAAATACTGCCGGATACCGCCCATCAGCTCCCAGTTTCCCATGTGGGAATGAAGGACCACCAACTGCCGCGCGCCCGCAGCCAGACGGTTCCACTCCTGAGGATTGGTCAGGCGGACGATCTTACTGTCTGTCAGGCGCTTGCGCCCCCTGTCCCCCTTGCATCCGGCGAACCAGAACATTTCGGAAAGGGTCTGGGCGAAGTGCTGATAGAAACGGTTTTTCAGGTCGGTCAGCTCGTCGTATTTCTTTTCCGGGAAACTCCGCGCCAGATTGGCCATCACCACATCCGTCCTGTAGCGGAGCACGCTGCGCATGAGCCAGGCGATGAACCGGCCCCACCTACGGTGATATTTCAGCGGAAGCCGTCCGTTCAGGTACATAAGACCTGTCATCAGGCGGACTCCCGGACTGTCTTTCTTCTCCACAGCGTCAAACAGTTTCCATTTTTAAGCAATCACAAATATAATCTTTTTTCGGGACAATTCCACTATTTGTACCGATAGTCAAGGAGCTGCAGGCTCTCCGACGAGCCTCCGTACATCAGTTGCCACTCCCCTTTCACCGGCACCATATCCTTTTTCCCTTCGTCCCAGGAAAGGAAGGTGTCCTCCGTCAGCGGGAAACGTACCACAAGGGTCTTCCCGGCAGGAATCTCCACCCTGCGGAAGTTGCGGAGGGTCTTTGAAGGGCCTTCCGGGTCGGAGGGGTTTCTCACATACAGCTGCACGACTTCGGCCCCGTCCAGGGCTCCGGTGTTGGTCACGGGGATTTCCAGCGAACGGCCGCTCACCCTGGCGGTACCGTAGCTGAAACTGGTATAGGAGAGGCCGAATCCGAAGGGAAACAGCGGCTCACCTTCAAAATAACGGTAGGTGCGGCCCTTCATGGCATAATCACTGAAATCCGGAAGCTGGGAGACATCCTTGTAGAAAGTCAGCGGCAGCTTTCCGGAGGGAACGACATCGCCGAAAAGCACATCGGCCAAAGCGGCACCTCCTTCTTCACCGGGATACCAGGCCTGGACGATGGCGTCGCAGCTGACACATTCCGGGACAAGCCCCACGGCAGAGCCGGAGAAGTTGACCAGGACGACTTTCTTTCCGGCTTCATGCAGCGCTTTCAGGAGTGTCCGCTGCACCTCCGGCAGTTCCAGGCTCTCGCGGTCCCCGCCCTTGAAACCGGGCAGTTCCATCTGCAGCTGCTCCCCTTCCAACCGCGGGGAAAGCCCTCCGGCAAACACCACGGTCCCAATGCCTTCCAGGCGCTCAAGAACCTCCTTTACATCCAGCGCCGGCAGCAGGATCTTCGCCGTCTCCTCATCCAGCGCTCCGGCATACTCCGCCCCTGCCAGCCCGCAGGCCCGGAAGTACAGGAGCGAAGGAATCCGTTCCCGAAAAGCGTCCAGGAGCGTCACTGTCTTCTCCGGAACAGGATTGTAATTGCCCCAGAGCATCTCCCGGTCATCGGCATTCGGGCCGATAAGGGCAATCCGGTCCGATGGCTTCAGGGGCAGGATTCCGTCCCGGTTCTGAAGCAGGACGATGGATTCCCGAGCCATTTTCCGGGAAAGGGCCAGATGTTCCTCTCCCTCGACGATATCGTCCCCCAGGTGCTCCCAGGGCTGGATATTGCCGTCCAGTTCGCCCAGACGGATGCGGGCGGAAAGAAGCCGTTCAAGGCTGCGGTCCACCTCGGCCTCGGAAAGGAGCCCCAGTTCCACCGCCTCGGGAATGTGCCTGTAAGACGTGCCGCAATTCATGTCGACACCGGTATGGACGGCCAGGGCGGCAGAATGGGCGGCGTCTGATGCATAGCCGTGGCGGCCGGGTTCATAAAAGTCGGTCAGGGCCCAGCAGTCGGACACGACGATCCCTTCAAATCCCCACTCGCCGCGGAGGATGGTGTTCACCAGATAGTCGTTTGCGCTGCACGGAATGCCCCTGAAACGGTTGTAGGCTGTCATCACTTCCTGAACACCGGCCTTGGTCACAAGGTCCCTGAAGGCTGGCAGATAGGTTTCCCGGAGGTCCCGTTCGCTCACCTCCGCATCGAACTGATGGCGCGTGCTCTCCGGGCCGGAATGGACGGCGAAATGCTTCGCGCAGGCATGGGCTTTGAGGATTGGAGCGTCCGGCGGGCCCTGCAGGCCGCGGACCACAGCCATGCCCATCCTCCCGGTAAGATAAGGGTCTTCTCCGTAGGTTTCCATGCCCCGGCCCCATCGCGGGTCCCGGACGATGTTGATATTCGGAGTCCAGTATGTAAGCCCCTGATATTCGCCCACATGATCCGCTTCCAGAGCCTGGCGGTTCTTGACGCGGCCTTCGTCGCTGACTGCCGTGAAAACCTCCAGCAGGAGCCGGTCGTCGAAAGAGGCCGCCATGCCGATGGGCTGGGGGAAAACGGTAGCTTTTCCGTTGCGGGCCACCCCGTGCAGGGCCTCGTTCCACCAATTGTAGGCGGGGATTCCCAACTGTTCTACCGGAGCCGACGGATGCACCATCAGCTGCGCTTTCTGCTCAAGGGTAAGGCGCGCGACCAGTTCACCGGCCCGTTCCGCAGGGGACGGGGGCTGCGAACAACCGGCCGCGAGCAGCGCAAGGCCCAGTATCCATACAATCTTATTCATAGATGTCAGAATCAACTTGCACAAAAATAGCCATTATTTTCTACTTTGGCCTGCGCCCGATTGCTATTTCGGATTTTTTTTTCCAACTTTGTATGAACCGAACAAACTAATAAACTAAACTATATGTTCAAAGGTCAACCCAAAGGACTATTCGCCCTTGCCCTGGCCAACACCGGTGAGCGTTTCGGCTACTACACCATGCTGGCCATCTTCATGCTGTTCCTGCAGGCCAAATTCGGCTGGGAGCAGGCGCTTTCCAGCCAGGTCTATTCCATTTTCCTGGCACTGGTCTATTTCATGCCCGTGGTAGGCGGCATCCTGGCCGACAAGATCGGCTATGGAAAATGCGTGGTCACCGGTATCTGCGTCATGTTCGCAGGCTACCTGGCCCTCTCCATCCCTACCGGTGCCAATGCCCTGGGCGTAGCCCTCATGCTGGGCGCCCTGCTGCTCATCTCCGTAGGTACCGGCCTGTTCAAGGGCAACCTGCAGGTCATGGTCGGCAACCTGTACGACGATCCCAAGTACTCGTCCAAGCGTGACGCCGCCTTCTCCCTTTTCTACATGGCCATCAACATCGGCGCCATGTTCGCTCCGTCCGCCGCCACCGCCATCACCAACCGTTTCATGGGCAAGGCCGGCCTCATCTACAAGGCCGACATCCCCGCCCTGGCACACCAGCTGATGGACAGCACCATCACCCCGGAAAACGCCTCCCGTCTGGCCGAACTCCAGGCCCAGATGCCGGATGCCAGCGTCGCCTCCATGGCTCCGGCAGATTTCAGCGCCTATTATATCGAGCATCTCTCATCGGCCTATAACATGGGCTTCGCCGTCGCCTGCATTTCCCTGATCATCTCCATCGCCATCTATTTCGCCTGCCGCGGCTGGTTCAAGCACGCAGACGTCAACGCCAAGCAGGCTGCCGCCAGCAACGCACCCGTGGTGGAACTCACCCCCAAGCAGACCCGCGAGCGCATCACCGCCCTCATCATGGTGTTCGCCGTGGTCATCTTCTTCTGGATGGCTTTCCATCAGAACGGCCAGTCCCTCACCTGGTTCGCCCGTGACTATACCCAGAGCTTCGCCACCGGTCCGGTGCGCATGGGCTTCAACATCTGGATCCTGGCCCTCATCGCCGTGAGCATCTACACCCTGTTCGGCATCTTCCAGAGCGAATCCAAAAAGAGCAAGCTCATCTGCGGCGTGGTCACCGCCCTTCTGTGGGGCGGCGCCTACTGGATCTACACCGGCATGCCCAACCCTCTGGAAATCCAGCCCCAGCTGTTCCAGCAGTTCAATCCGTTCTACGTGGTATTCCTTACCCCTATCTCCATGGCCATTTTCAGCGCCCTGGGAGCCAAAGGCAAGGAACCGTCGGCCCCTGTCAAAATCGGCCTCGGCATGTTCGTGGCCGCCCTCGGCTACCTGATCATGATCTTCGGCTCCATCGGCCAGGCCTCCCCTGCCCAGCTCCAGGGAACCGTTTCTCCGGATCCCGTGGTGCCCATGTACCTGATCTCCACCTACCTCGTACTCACCTTCGCAGAACTGCTCCTGAGCCCGATGGGCATCTCCTTCGTCACCAAGGTGGCCCCTCCCAAGTACAAGGGCCTCATGATGGGTCTGTGGTTCGCCTCCACCGCAGTCGGCAACTACCTCAGTTCCATCCCCGGCCTCCTCTGGAAGGCAGTTCCGCTCTGGGCCAACTGGGCCATCCTCATGGCGCTCTGCGTCATTGCCGGCGCCATCATGTTCGCCATGATGAAACGCATCAACGAGGCCACCGCAGCCTGACAGACCCATTCCGGGCTATCCGTTTTTCGGGAGAGGTCCTCTGGTCGCGGATCGGGGCCTCTCCCAAATAATAACCTGAAGTGCCAAGACTCTATATCATATCAGGACCCAACGGTTCCGGGAAGACTACGGCTTCGTACTCTTTCCTTCCGGAACTGCTGGATTGCAGCGAATTCGTAAATTCCGACGAGTTCGCCAAGCACTTGGCGCCCTTCGCCCCGGAAAGCGCCTACATCACGGCCAGCCGCCTGATGCTGCAGAAAGTCCAATACCTGTTCAACAGGAGGGAGGACTTCTGCGTCGAGACCACCCTGGCCACCCGGTCCCTGCTGAAAATGGTGCGCAAGGCCCAGCAGCAGGGTTATTATGTCACGGTCCTGTACCTTTGGCTCAGCAGCCCGGACATCGCGGTGGAAAGAGTGGCCATCCGGGTAAAGGCCGGCGGCCATAACATCCCGGAGCAGACCATCCGCCGCCGCTACCAGATGGGACTGAACTACCTGTTCCACAGTTACATGCCCGTGTGCGACAAATGGATCCTGGTAGACAATTCCACCCCTCCCTTCGAAGTGGTGGCCGAAGGAACGCGAAAAGGGCTGCAAATCAGAAACATGGAAGTATACACACGGATCCGCGGCCAGGTAACCGACCTGGTAGACATCCCGACTCCCATCGAAAACGTCACTGAATTCATCGTAAAGGAAATGGCCAAGGCCCCGCTGGCGCATGACGGAGTGCCCTTCTCGCCCGCTTCCTCCGATGAACAGCATCCTTCCGGAGAACCGGAAGAAAAAACTGCATCAAAAGAATAATGATAGGAAGCAAAGACTATTATTTCAACATTTTCCGGACAGACCTTCCCATGATGGACCGCCTGGTGGAAGAAGGCCTCTGCAGCGGAGGCAGTTACTGCGACCTCTACTTCGAAAACACCACCTACGGCAGTCTTCTCCGCCGGGACGGCACCGTCTCTTCCGGCGGTTCCCACCAGGATTTCGGCGTAGGCATCCGGGTTCTGAGCGGAGAAAAGACGGGCTACGCCTATTCGGAAAGCACAGCCTGGGCCGATATGCTCTCCTGCGCCCGCGCAGCCGCCCAGATAGCCGACAAGCCCTCCGAAGTCAATCCCCACGGCACGGCCGACCCGCGGAAAGGGGAACCCAATCCGGCGGCGGACCGCTATCCCATGCAGCAGCCCTGGCGAGACATTCCCATGCATACGTTCCTGCCCTTCCTTCAAAAACTGGAAGAATCGGTCCGCTCGCGTGACACCCGGATCGTGAAAGTCATCGCCAACCTGGCTTTCCAGGTGAGCGACATCCTCATGTACAACTCGGCCCGGGAACTGAAATACGATACGCGGCCCATGGGCAGCGTTTCACTCTCGGTCATCTTCCAGCAAGACGGCCGCGTAGAGAACAAATCCACCTCCAGGAGTTTCCGCTGCGGGGCGGAGATGCTGACGGACGCCCTGGCCGAAGAAATGGCCGCGGATGTTGTCAAAGGCGTGGACGAACGGTTTGCCGCCCGCAGGCCCAAAGGCGGCCAGATGCCCGTGGTGATGGGGGCCGGCGCCTCCGGCATCCTCCTGCACGAAGCCATGGGGCACGCCTTCGAGGCCGATTTCAACCGCAAAGGCACCTCTATCTTCTCCGACAAAATGGGCTGCCGGATCTGCCCCGAAGGCATCAACATCCTTGACGACGGAACCCTTCCCGGCAACCGGGGCACACTGAATTACGACGATGAAGGCGTACCCGGCCAGAAAACCTATATGGTGGAGGACGGCATACTCACCTCGTATCTGCACGACCGCATCAGCGCCGCCCACTACGGCGTCCGTCCCACCGGCAACGGAAGGCGGGAGAGTTTCCGCTATGCCCCCCTGCCGCGCATGAGGGCCACCTACATGGAAAGCGGGACAGCCAAGGCCGAAGACCTCATCGCGGAAGTGCGCAACGGCATCTTCGTCGATGAATTCTCCAACGGGCAGGTACAGATCGGAGAGGGCGATTTCACCTTCTTCGTCAAATCCGGCTTCCTGATCGAGGACGGCCGCCTCACCATGCCCGTGAAGGACATCAACATCATCGGAAACGGACCGGCTGCCCTGGCCGATATCAGGGGCGTGGCCGACGACCTGAGCATCGACCCCGGCGCCTGGACTTGCGGCAAGGAACAGTCGGTGCCGGTAAGCTGCGGAATCCCTACCGTACTGATCGGCAGTCTGACCGTCGGAGGAGAATAGGCTATAAAGAAAGATTATGATGGAACTCAATACGATGACTGCAACGCTTACGGATGAAGAAATCCAGCTGGCCCGGCATTGTCTGGCATACGCCCTGGAACAGGGTGCCGAAAAAGTCCGGATCACCCTTACCAAAAGCCTGATGAACCTTACTGGCCTGCTGAACGGCGAAGTGGACAAGACCGCCCACGCCCTGGACAGGAGCCTGCAGCTCCAGCTGTTCGCCGGCGGCCGGTTCGGCACATTCTCCAGCAACCGCCTGGAAAAAAAAGGCCTGGAAAAATTCATTGCCGATGCCATCGGCACCACCCGGATGCTGGAACAGGACGATTTCCGTACGCTCCCCTCCCCGGAACGCCTGGCCAAGGACGCCGTCTCCGGAAAAGAACTGGGGCTCTACGACCCTGCCTACGAAAAACTGACGGTGCAGGAGCGCCGCTCCATGGCCTTGAAATCCATGGCCTGGCCCCGGAAGGCGGAGCTGGAAGACGGTTTCACCCTGATTTCGGAAGAAGGCGAATGCTCCGACAGCGTCTTCGACATGGTAACCCTGGACAGCCAGGGCCTCTATGCCCGCCACACGGAAACGTCTTTCGAAATAGGCTATGAATCCACCGTGGAAGACAAAGACGGAAACAGGTTCTCCAGTTACTGGTGGGACGCCTCCCCCACCCTCGGCGCCCTGCAATGGGCCGGATGTGCCCGGACGGCATGCCTGAGAGCGGCAGCCCAGATTGGCCCGCAAAGCGTTCCCAGCGGCAAATACAACCTGATTGTAGACAGCGAATGCGCCTCCCGCCTGCTGTCTCCCGTCTTGAGCGCCCTCGGCGGCTCCAGCCTCCAGCAGAAAAACTCCTTCCTTACGGATTCCCTGGGCAAGAAACTGTTCCCGGAAACGCTCACTGTATTGGACAGTCCGCGCACCCCGGGCGAAACAGGATGCAGGCTGTTTGACAGCGAAGGCGTGGCCACCCGGGAGATGCCCGTCATAGAAAAAGGCGTGATAAAGACTTATTTCCTGAATACGTACATGGCCGGGAAAATGCAGATGGAGCCCACCATCGAGGACGCCACCCGCGTGAAAGTGCTGCCCGTAGGCGGCTGCAGAACGGCGGAGGACGTGCTCCGGAAAGTAGGCGACGGCATTCTGGTGACAGGATTCAACGGCGGCAACTCCAACGCCGCTACCGGCAATTTCTCCTATGGCATCGAAGGATTCCTGATCAAGGACGGCAAAAAAGTGCATCCCGTACGCGAGATGCTCATAACCGGCGATTTCCTCACCCTCTGGGGCCATCTTGTAGCGGCAGCGGAGGACGCCCGCACCTGCATGTCCCGGCTCATCCCCACCCTCGCCTTCAAAGACGTGGATTTCAGCGCATAGGCACCATGAAAACGGCGGTTGTCATACTGAATTACAACACCAGGGACTACCTGCGGCGTTTCCTCCCCGGCCTCATCGCCTCCTGCCAAGGGCTGGACGCGGAAGTGGTGGTCGCGGACAACGCCTCCAAAGACGGGTCCGCGGACATGATGCAGGCCGAGTTCCCGGAAGTCCCGCTGATCGTCCTGGACAAGAATTATGGATTCACCGGAGGCTATGACAGGGCGCTTGCGATGGTGGAAGCCGACTATTACGTGCTCATCAACTCGGACATCGAAGTGCCGGAAGGCTGGCTGCGGCCGCTCGTGAACTGGATGGACTCCCATCCGGAGTGCGGCGCCTGCGGTCCCAAGCTTCTGTCGTTCAACGCCCGGGACACCTTCGAATATGCCGGAGCCGCCGGCGGCCTGGCCGACCGTTACGGCTATCCCTTCTGCCGCGGCCGCGTCATGCAGAAAGTAGAGAAAGATTATGGCCAGTACGATACCCCTTCCGACGTACTCTGGGTCAGCGGCGCCTGCCTGATGGTACGCGCCTCCCTCTGGAAAGAACTGGGCGGCCTGGACGACCGCTTCTTCGCCCACATGGAAGAAATCGACCTCTGCTGGCGGATGCAGCTCCGGGGCTGGAAAGTAACCGTCGTGCCCGATTCCTTCGTCTACCATATCGGAGGAGGGACCCTGCCCAACGAATCGCCCTTCAAACTCCGGCTCAATTTCAGGAACAACCTCCTGCTCCTGGAAAACAATCTTCCCGCCACCTTCTCGGCGCAGGGAATGACAGAGAAAAAAGCCCGCCGGAAAGCCCGCCGCCGCATTTTCGTGCGGATGTGCCTGGACGGGGCATCGGCCCTTGTGTATCTGGCCACAGGCCGATGGAGTTTCTACCGGGCGGTGGTACAGGCCCATCAGGAATACCGGAAACTGCGCAGGCCGGGAGAGATTCCCGCCGGGGCCCGTCTCCCGAAAGGCCTTTACGACGGCTGGATCGTTCCCAAAGGACTATTTGGGAAATAATTGTTATATTTGCGGAAATCAAGACTTCAGGATATGAAAATCATTATTGAAGGCGCCGGTCAGGTGGGCGCGCATCTGGCCAAGATGCTGAGCCATGCTTCCAATGAAATCACCGTCATCGACGAAGACGCCGAGCGGCTCCGGAAACTGGTCTCCACGGCCGATGTCTCCACCCTGCACGGGCAGCCTTCGTCCATCCCCCTCCTGAAGGAAGCCGGGTGCCAGGGAGCAGACCTGTTCATCGCCGTCAATCCCTTCCAGTCGCAGAGCGTAAACATCGTCAGTGCCCTGCTGGCCAAGAAAATCGGCACCAAACGCGTCATCGCCCGCATCGACGACGAGAGTTATCTCTCGCCGGAAAACAAATTGCTGTTCAAGGACATGGGCATCGACATGCTGTTCTATCCGGAGAAAAGCGCCAGCGATGAAATTGTTGAAATGCTCCAGCACAGCGCCTCCACCGATTCCATGGACTTCGCCCGCGGAAAGCTGCAACTGGCCGTGTTCAAGCTGGATGACGACTCTCCGCTGCTGGACTTGCAGGTGGCAGAATTCGCCAAAACCGTGAAGACGGCCGAGCCGGAAGCCGATTTCCGGATTGTGGCCATCTCCCGCGGCGGAGTCACCCTCATCCCCCAGTACGACACTCCCTTCAAATACATGGACTATCTCTACATCATCTCCAGGCGGGAAGGCATGTCCGTGCTGATGAAGTATCTGGGGAAAGACAAGATCGACATCCGCCGGGTGCTGATCCTGGGAGGCAGTGAAATCGGGGAAATGGTGGCGAGCCGCCTGGCCGCCCTCAAACTGGACGACATCAAGATCATCGACATAGACCCTGCCCGGAGCCGGCAGCTTTCGGAAGACCTTCCGGACCTTGTGAGCGTCGCGTGCGGCGACATCCGCAATTCCGACTTCCTGCTGGAAGAGGACATCAAGGGATATCAGGCCGTCCTGGCCACCACCGGCAACGACGAAGTGAATATCCTCTCCTGCGTGGCCGCGAAGAAACTGGGCGTTCCCCGAGTCATCGCCCAGGTCGAGAATCTGGAATATATCCGCCTGGCGGAGGAGATGGGCGTGGACTCGGTCATCAACAAGAAACTGATCACGGCCGGAAGAATTTTCAAATTCACCCTGTCCGACAAGGTAAGGTCGGTCCGGTACATGAGCGGGACCGATGCCGAGGTGCTGGAATATACCGCAGCCCCGGATTCGAAAATCACCAAAGGGATGCTCAAAGACATTGATTTTCCGCACAATGCGATTATCGGCGGGGTTATCCGCGGCGGGGAGAGTTTCATCGCAGTGGGGCATACCCGGATTGAAGCATACGACCGCGTAGCCGTTTTCGCCCTGCCGGACGCCGTAAAAGATGTGGACAGGATGTTCCGGTAGCCTCTTGCAAAAAAAACGGTTTTTTCCTAAATTTGTAGGATTCTTGACTTAAACACAAATAGCATAAATATGAGTATCCAGACGGATAACATCCAGAAACTGGTGGAACGCCGGGCAGGCGCCCGCAAAGGCGGCGGCGAAAAACGCATCGAAGCCCAGCACGCCAAAGGCAAATTGACGGCGCGTGAGCGCCTTGCCCTCCTTTTGGACGAGGGCAGTTTTGAAGAATACGACATGTTCGTCCAGCACCGCTGCACCAACTTCGGAATGGAGAAGAGCCATCCGGACGGTGACGGCGTGGTTACCGGCTGCGGGACCATCGACGGCCGCCTGGTGTATGTTTTCGCACAGGATTTCACTGTCAGCGGCGGTTCCCTGTCAAAGACCATGTCGGAAAAGATCTGCAAGGTCATGGACATGGCCGTCCGCAACGGAGCCCCCGTCATCGGCCTGAACGATTCCGGCGGAGCCCGGATCCAGGAAGGCATCGACGCCCTGGCCGGCTTCGGGGAAATCTTCGAACGCAACATCCTCGCCTCGGGCGTAGTTCCCCAGATCAGCGGCATTTTCGGTCCCTGCGCAGGCGGTGCAGTCTACTCCCCCGCCCTCACGGACTTCACCCTCATGGTCAAGAACACCTCCTACATGT
>ERZ842401.5078-NODE-5078-length-14813-cov-3.739870_pt1 | contig 14813 bp, 12 predicted proteins | sample MGYA00521270_ERZ842401 | MGnify/ENA primary metagenome ERZ842401 (study PRJEB31892, sample SAMEA3878208) | bioreactor metagenome | biome: Moose rumen | place: Sweden | collected 2011-10 | study: EMG produced TPA metagenomics assembly of the PRJEB12797 data set...
GGTTTGTAGCTTCAGAAAGCGCATCATCAACCCATCCATCTGATTCGCCGCCCACATAGATAAAAACATCACATGTAGAAATTTTTAATATATCCTCTGCAGTAGGCTGATAGCTGTGCAAATCTGTTCCATTGTCTAAAAGTAGGGTCAGCTCTATATCTTCATTAGAGTCTTTTGTTATCTCCCTGACCCAATCGTACTCAGGAAATATAGTTGTAACTACACTTATCGAATTATCCTTATCCTCGTTGCTTAAAGACTTTTCAACTGTATTGTTAGAACAAGCGGTAAAACAAATAAGCATTGCTGATATAAGCAATACTGAAATAATTTTTTTCATTTTTAAGAATCCTCCATAATAATTATTGGTATTTATGCTGGAATTCAAATATTAAGGCGAACACTAACACCTACAAGAGAAAATGCAGGCTCATTAGCATCAGAAGCTAAGATATGTAAAACAAACACCGCAAACACAACTGCTGCAAATACAACAGCCATGCCTGCGCCCATTGATTCAAGATTATTTGAAACTATCTCCATCATGGCACAGATAGGACAATCCTCACCTGCACAATCATGGTTAGTTTCCTGTACTAAAAAGAGAACTGAAATGATTATAGAAATAATCATAACAGCAGACATTATAGCAACAAGTATTTGATTAGAGTCATTTTTTCTAGCTATCATCTGTCAGTTCTCCAGGAAGTCAGGTTTCATCCCTCGCCCTTTAACACTAAATTTTGTAATCGAGACAGAATTATAGAACGCCCAAAATATTTTGTCAAATAAAGCAGTCAGATACCGCTCTCGCAATTTAGTGATGTGATTTGCAGTATTTTAAGTTACAATACTTACATGAATAAAATATTATCAGCTTCACAAATGAAAAGAATAGATACGAATACTATCAATATCCACAAGATTCCTTCGCTAGTGCTAATGGAGCGCGCTGCTATCAGCGTTGTGGATTCCATTTCCTCACATTTTCCCGCTGCAAATGACATCTACGTGATCTGTGGTCCTGGAAATAACGGTGGCGATGGAGTCGCCATTGCAAGACTTCTGCACCTATCGGGCAAGAATGTGAATTGCGTGGTAATTGGAGACAAAGCTAAATTTTCAGACCAACTATGTGAAGAAATTGACATTGCTAAATCTTACGGACTTGAAATAGACTATTCATTTAATGAGAATTCTGTTAATAATTGTGACCTGCTAGTGGATGCAATGTTTGGAATCGGTCTGACCAGAGGGCTAGAGGGCGATTTCTTGCATGCCACAAAGCTTATAAACAAGTGTGCAAAAGCAGTTCTAGCAGTTGATATGCCTTCTGGCTACGATACTGACACAGGAAAACTCCTTGGAGAAGCTGGTGTATGTGCTAATTTAACTGTCAGCTTTGCATATATGAAAAAGGGTCTTTTGTTAGGCGATTGCAAATCTGCTGCTGGCAAAATAGAGATTGCCGATGTAGGAATTTATATAGATGATGAAGACGATTATGTAAAAGCGTTAGATGACAGTATATTTTCATTTATAAGCCCTCGACCAGTTGATGCTAATAAAGGTACTTGCGGCAAGCTGTTGGTTATAGCTGGAAGCGAAAGTATATATGGCGCCTGCTATCTTTCTGCCAAATCAGCCCTTGCCACAGGAACAGGACTTGTAAAAATATTCACTCACCAAAATAACATAGCTTCCATTCAACAGAATTTACCTGAAGCCATGTATTTATCTTATGAAGATTATGACGAAAATCAGCTGATTAATGCTATGAAATGGGCAGATGTTATTTTGATTGGCCCTGGCCTTGGCACAGGTCAAGTTTCAGAAAAAATTATGGATTTGGTACTCAGTAATTCAAGCTGCCCTACAGTTATTGATGCAGATGGTATTAATCTTGCCGCAGGAAAACGCGGCATGCTAAAGGCACTTTGCAAACGTGTGCCTGTCATTTTGACGCCACATCTCAAGGAAATGGAGCGACTCACTGATATCCCTCTAATGGATATCAAATATAATATGGAAATAACAGCTAGGGATTTTGTCAAGGAATATGGCTGTAGGCTAGTTCTCAAGGATTCCACCAGCATTGTCGCCACTCCAAAGTTAACAGCTTATGCTTTCAGCGGCAATGAAGCTCTTGCTACCCCTGGTTCAGGAGACGTATTAGCCGGAGTAATCGCCTCATTCCTTGCTCAAAAGGTTAATATTGACCTAGATATCGCTCCTATGGCTGCCGCCCATCTGCACGGCCTGGCAGGGACAAAAGCCAGTGCAAAAGTGGGCGTCAGAGGAGTGCTTGCTTCGGACATTATTGATGAGCTAAAGATACTTTAAATTATTCCTGCACATTAATAATGATTTTCATTGCTTCTTCCCTGTGCTCATCAATAAATTTATATGCATCTAGATACTTTTCAAATGGGAAGGTCTTGGTTACTAATGGTACCAAATCCACCTTGCCTTCATTTACTAGACTTATTGCATCCACATAATCATCATGACGATACATCATTGTACTCTTTATATCTAATTCGTGATCATTGGCAACTGCTAAATCTACTTCCGCCATTCCTGCAAATACGGCAACAAGTACAATTACGCTACCCTTTCTCGCATATTTGATTGCCTGGCCCATTGTTATATTATTACCAGCACAATCGTAGATAACATCAGCCTTATCTGGTCCGAAAGCATCGAGCATTGCATCGCCGAAATCAACTTCCTTAGTGTTAACGCATACGTCAATACCACATTTTTTTGCAATATCCAATCGCAGCTGGCTAACGTCTGTAATCATTACCTTTTCGGCTCCCATACCCTTTGCTGTTTGGGCTACCAGGTTTCCAATTGGTCCAGCTCCAAGGACTGCCACTCTCAATCCTTTCACATCCCCCATCTGCTTTACACCGTGAACAGCAACAGCTAAAGGCTCTATCATTGCGCCATGTTCAAAAGACATTTCTTCCGGAAGCGCAGTAACCTTTGACTCATCCACTACGAAGTATTCTGAAGCCATTCCAGTTGTTTGGAAGCCCATAACCTTTAGCTCCTCGCACAGATTATACTTGCCGTGACGGCATGGATAGCATTTTCCGCAGGTGACCTGTGGTTCCACAGTAACCTTCTGTCCAATCTTGAACTTTTTAGCATTAGCTCCCAGCTCAACTATCTGACCAGAAACCTCATGTCCCTGGGTAACAGGATATTTTGTAAATGGATGCTTTCCATGATATACATGGATATCAGAACCACACACTCCTATATTCATCATTTTTATCTTTACCTGGTCTGCCCCAACTTCAGGTATTTCAACATCTCTAAAAATTATTTCACCTGGATTTGTCATAACTTCTTGTCTCATTGTAGCCATTTTGGTATTCTCCTCCTTCATCAAACATCCATCTATTTCTTGCTGAGTGAAAGCTTCTGATAGCAATCAAATCCTACTGCAAATGCAAGTATCAGTCCTTTAACGACCATTTGAGCGTAAGAGCTAACATTTAAAAGAACCATTCCATTTGAAAGCATACCTATGATAAGTACACCTGCAATTACATTTGAAATCTTACCAGCGCCACCGTTAACACTAACTCCACCTAAAACTACAGCAGTGATTACATCAAATTCATATCCTTTGCCCGCTGTTGGCTGACCTGAATTAGTTCTTGAAAGCATTACTATTCCAGCAATTCCAGCAAATAACCCTGAGAGCGCATACACTAAATATTTAATATGTTTTACTCTGATTCCTGATAATTCTGCTGCTTCCTCATTTCCACCTACAGCATAGATATATCTTCCAAAATACGATTTAACTAATATAAATCCACCTATCGCAAATGCGATAATCAGCAAGATGACTGGAAATGGAATTGCTCCTAAATATCCTTGTCCGATATAAGCAAATGCTTTTGAAAAACCAAAGATTGGTATTCCACCGCAGATTATGTAGGCTAAACCTTCAAATATTGTTTGTGTGGAGAATGTCACGATGAGTGGTGGCATATTAAGGTTGGCCACGGCAATTCCATTTATCAAACCAATCAACGTACTTGCAACAAGGGAAATGAAAATTGCTAACCACATGTTCATTCCAGCATTTACCATAAAATATGCTGTAATAATATTTACAAATGTGATGATGGAACCAGTAGCAAGATCAATTCCACCAGTAAGAATTACCATTGTCATTCCTACCGAAGCGATTCCAAGTACTGCAACCTGACGTGCAATATTTAACAAATTATTAGCCGTACAAAATGAATCAGTCCTGATTGTAAAAAATAGAAATAATACAATCATTACCACAAATATAGCTCTTTCTTTTAATGTATTTACTAGTTTATTCTTGTCCACTGTTAGTCCTCCTTGATGGTAGATGCATAACCCATAATCAGTTCTTGTGTAAACTCATCCTTATTAAGTTCGCCAGTGATATGTCCTTCCGATAAAACTATGATTCTATCGGACATTCCCATCAACTCTTCCATTTCAGATGAGATTAGTAAAATCGTCTTACCGCTTTCCACCATTTCATTCATCAACTTATAAATTTCATATTTGGCCCCCACATCAATTCCTCGTGTTGGTTCATCAAATATGATGAAATCGGATTCTGCGGCCATCCATTTTCCTAGTATTACCTTCTGCTGATTTCCACCACTAAGATTTTTTATTTTTTGCTGTACAGACGGGGTTTTTATTTTTAAATCTTTTCTGTACTTTTCTGCCAATTCATAGGTCTTTTTCTTATCTATTACTGTGGCCCTTGAAATGCGTTTCAAAATCGGCATGCAAATGTTTTCTCTAATGCTTGTATCTAGCAAAGCTCCTTGATTTTTCCTATCCTCTGGAACTAGAGCAAGGCCTAGGTCTATGGCCTCCCTTGCACTCTTCGGGTTGATTTCCTTGCCCTTATAAATAATCTTTCCGCTAGTCTTTTTGACAACTCCAAAAATCATTTGAGCAAGCTCTGTTCTTCCTGCTCCAATCAATCCTCCTAAGCCCAATATTTCACCTTTTTTGATTGAGAGGTTAATATTCTTGTCTCCATTTCCAGTTAAATTCTCTAGTCTAAGTATTTCTTTATCTTCAATACAGTTTTTTCGCGCAGGATAACTTTCAGTCAACTCTCTTCCAACCATGAGAGTAACTAGTTCATTTACATTACTATCCTTTGTGATAAGAGTTGTCACATATTCCCCATCTCTTAGTACTGTAATCCTTTCGGACAATCTGAATATCTCATCTAGTCTGTGAGAAATATAAACAATACCTACGCCATCCTCTTTCAGCTTTTCCACTACCTTCATCATGCTCTCTACCTCCGCCTTGGTAAGTGGGGCTGAAGGCTCATCCATAATGAGAACTTTCGCGTTTTGCTGTATAGCTTTTGCAATTTCTACCATCTGCTGATATCCAACAGTCAGATTCTTCACCTGTTCTCTTGGGTCAATATCAATATTTAATGTTTTAAATACCTTTCTTGACTCCTCCTCCATAGCTTTTCTATCAATAACCAATCCGTTTCTAATAGGACGACCAAGAAAAATATTTTCTGCCACTGATAGTTCCTTAACATTGTTAAATTCCTGGTATATAATTGCAATTCCATTTTCCGCCGCAAGTTGTGGCGTCATACTCTCATACTCTTTGCCATTAACAATTATTTTTCCTTCGGTAGGTATAACCGCTCCTGAACAGGTCTTTATTAGGGTAGATTTTCCTGCTCCATTTTCACCTATAAGAGCATGAACTTCCCCTTCTTTTACATCGAATGTCACACCATTTAAAGCAACTACGCCAGGATACTTTTTGACTATATTTTCAAGTTTGAGTAATACTTTACCTTCCGCCATAATTTCTCTCCATTATCTAGGTGGAGGTTATAAGCCTCCACCTATTTTTATTTAGTTAGAATAGTAGTCTGATACGTTGTCGATTGTGATTGGGAAAATATTTCTATAAACATTCTTGCCTTCCATTGTTTCGCCTTCACCTAAATCAGATTCTGTAACTCCCGCATCAGTTGTAAGTGCTACAAGCATGTTATAAACATTATCTCCAATTGTTGTAGGCAAACCTGTAATCATAACAGACATTCTATTTGACTCGCCTGCAAGCATTGCTGAAAGCTCCTCATCTGTTGCATCTGCAGCAAATACTCCTATGTCATCTGTAATTTCACCAGCGGCTTTAAATGCTTCGTTTGCACCTACTGCTCCGCCACCTCCGATGCAGCAAACAACCTTAACATTTGGATTTGCCTGTAAAATTGTCTCCATAGCCTCAAGACCTTCCATCGCGTCAATTGCTGGCTGCTGGGCAACTATTGTTGCGTTAGGAGCTAGTTCCTCAAGAGCTGCCAAAATGCCGTTTTCCCTTTCGAGAAGAATTTCTGTCTGTGGGTAATCTAATACAGCAACCTCGCACTCACCGTTATCAAATTTTTCATTTATGAATTGAGCTGCCTGCTCACCAATTTCATAACCTAATGCTTCATTATCGATAACCCAGTTAAGATCTGTGTTTTCCATTTCGTTATCCCAACACATAACCTTTATTCCTGCTGCCTGTGCTTCAGCACATACACTCTCGATTGCATTAGGATCTGATGGATTTACCATTATTACATCACATCCGCTACTGATATAGTTTTCAATCTGTTCAATCTGTTTAGCCGAGTTGTCATCACAAGACATATAAGTTAACTCGTTGCCATCTGCTTTTGCTCTACTTTCCATTTCCGTACAGGCTCCCGCCCAAACCTGGTTGCTAAGACTTTGAACTGTCACACCAATTTTGATGCCATCTGAGCTAGAAGATGTACTACTCGCAGCCGAAGCTGTTGATGTATCGCTTCCACTTCCACATCCCACCAAAGTCCCCAGACTAAGCATTGCACACATAACTACCGCTAGTTTTCTTCCTTTCATTTGTAAACCTCCCGTAAATTGTTTTATAAAACATTTTATAAATGTTTTTCGTGAATTAAAGATATCATTTATGAATTAAAGCGTCAATTTGTAAAAGTGGCTCAATTTAATTACTTAAATTTGTAAAAAGTGAATAAACTGTGAACAAAAAAACCTTGGGTATGCCTAACCCAAGGTTTTAAATTCATTTATTATTCGATTTTATAATTTAAATCTCATCTACAAATTTATCTATAAAATAACCTGCTACACCTGCTGCAGATGCTTCTCTCTTTTTTACACTTGATTTGAGAAATCCTGCATCCAAATCAAATGTGCTATGACATGCAATCTTTTGACTGAGTTCCAACAGATAATCCTCAATATAATAGCCCACATAACCACCAATAATTATCTCAGAGTCAAATACTGCTCTCAAATCGGCAATAAGAAGTGCCAGCTCCTCTAAATACTCATCCCAAATCTTTAAGCATTTTTTATCACCAGCCTTGAGAAGCTCCATAAACTTTTCCAAGCTCATATCATCGGTGACACGCAAATTAAGCGCTGACAAATAACCATCTGAGCATCCTATCTTTCCGCAATAACATTTCTTCCCGCCCGGATGAAGAATAAGATGGCCAAACTCTCCGGCCTTGTTATCCCTTCCCCTGTATATCTTGCCATTCAGATATATGGAGCCACCCACAGTATTGCTCAGGGATATATATAAGAGATTCTGGCTATCCTTAGTTTTCTCTGCCATAAGCGCCGCATTGGCATCATTCTCAAAATAGACAGGAAAGCTTATTGCATTCTCCAAATTGAGTAAGCTCAAATTCGTAACATTTAAAGCATGTGATCTGGTAAGTATTTTTGAATCATAATCTATAATTCCAGGAATCGACACACCAACCCCTAAAATCTTATCCCTATCTACCTTTGAATCGCTGATAAACTTGTTCAATGTATCCGATAAATTTTTGCAATATGCAATGGACGGATCAAATACCCTTCTCACTCTTTGGTTGTAAATGACCTGCCCACGCATGTCAATTACCACCATTCCCATGTGACCTCCAGTAATATCAATCCCTACTGCATAATGTAAATCCGGATTAACAACTATTGTTTTTGCCTTGCGACCCCCAGTAGATTCGTATACCCCATCTTCCATAACAATATTGTTCTCACTCAGTTGCTTTAGGGAAGATAAAACAGTGGGCATACTCAAATTAAGGTCTTGCGCTATTTGCGCCTTTGACGTCCCATTACTGTCGATAATGTACCTTACTATTCTTGATTGTTTTTCCTTTGACATTTTATACTCCACCCAACACTTTTATAAAAGACTTTATAAAACAATAATAATAAAATTTCAATTGAAAAACAAGCTGTTTTTATTAAATGCGTATATCGTGCCTAACAATATCAAGCTTAACGTCTCCGTAGCTTTCAAATGAAATTTTATCTGCTGAAAGAGGTGTATTTATCATTGTTGAGCTGGCATATTTTCCGTCGTTTACGAACAATTCTATGGCATTTTTATCCATAATTATTCTAAGAGTAATCGTTCCTTGCTCGGGCTCTACTAAGAATTCTCTCACAGATACTATATCTCTTCTGCTATAGCTTCTGCTTCTGTCGATTCTAACCTTGCCCTCGGTCTTATCGTATTTTATGCAAGTAGCATAGCGGTCATCCTCTGCCAGATTCAATTTTAACCAACAGAAGTTCTCTTGTGGTTTGATGGTGACAGTCATATCGAAAATTCTACCATCTATTCCATCTAAGCTGGTTTTACCTTTCACATTAATGTCATCATAGGAAATCATACCATCATAATAGTTTTCAATTTCCCTGACTGGGCTTTGATACAAGCGTCCGTCCTTGACACTTAGCTCTCTAGGAAGAGTCATCTGACCATAAAAAGTTCTATCCTCATGCCACTGATTACAGGTATCCCAGTTTTGCATCCAGCCAATCATTATACGTCTACCATCATCAGTAAGAAGTGTTTGAGGTGCATAAAAATCTATTCCATAATCAATCGCTTGCACCGCCTGCCTGTTGAATTGAAGCAAACCATCCCCCTCACCTATTAGGGCAACAGTTCCGTTTCCTGCATGAAACTCTAATCCATCTGGCTGCATATCCTGAGGGCTCGTGAGAATCACCTGCTTGCCATCCAGTTCAAAATAATCTGGGCATTCCCACATCTTGCCGTATTCATCGTTACACTTATCCACGATACCTTCATAATTCCAGTGGATGTAATCCTCGCTTGAATACAAAAGAATAGAGCCGCTAGTGTCACCTGTACGACTGCCAACTACTAGATAGTATTTTCCCTCCTTTTCAAAAACCTTTGGGTCCCTGAAATCATACCTGTTGTGCCCCTGTGGAATCATAGTCGTGTCAATAACAGGATTTAGGCTGCATTTTTCGTAGTCTATGCCATCTCCTATAGCAATACACTGTTGCTGGTAATCCACGGGATTTCCCTTTTCATCCTTTCCCTCGGATACGCCTGTATATACAAGCAACTGCCTACCGTCAGGAAGTTCTATTGCGCTGCCTGAAAAACATCCTCTAGCATCAAAATCACTATCAGGTGCAATAGCTATAGGAAGTTGCTCCCATTTGATAAAATCCTTGGTCTTTACATGCCCCCAGTGCATTGGTCCCCAAAATGTTGAATATGGATGATATTGGAAGAATAGATGATACTCCCCCTTGTATATTGAAAATCCGTTGGGATCATTTATCCATCCTATAGCTCCTCGCGCATGAAATAATGGACTTTCCGCTTCCGGTACCTTGGCAGCATTAGCCTTTTCATATTCTCTTGCAGCTTTTAACTTTTCACTAATCATAACTTTTCTTTCCTACTAAATATTTAGGGGAGCTACTGCAAGCTCCCCTACCCTTTATTGTGCCTCTAAATATCTGTCATAAGCATCCTGATATACCTGAAGCAATTCAGACATACCGCAGCTTTCTTCAAGCATTGTCTTGTAAGCTTCCCATTCCTGGTCGCTTGGACCGCCCTCTTTAATCCAAAGGCCTTCCTGCTCTGCCACTGCATCTACAAAATCCTGCTTGTACATATCAAGTGTATCAAGCTCCTCATTTGTAAATACGCAATCGATTGGATAGGTTGTCTTGTCTTTAACTTGTGGTAACCAGTAATCATATAAATCTGTTAATCGCTCTACAGCTCTATCCTCCATATTAAAGGTTGTAGAGTAGTATTCTGAAAGGATAAGCTTTGGACCAGCTACCTCATAGTAGCTCTTGAGCTCGCCAGCACCCTTGCCGTATTTCTCCTGAGCCTCCTGCTCCGTGATTGAATTCCATACGCCATTTTCATCCTTGCCAGTGAAATACACATCAATTGGGCCGTACTGAAGCTGCATTACTGTTTCTCCGTCGTACCACTTATCATAAAATTTCAGCAGATTTATAGGACTTTCACATGCAGATGTGATAGAAAGGTTACCTGATGTAGTACCGCCACCTGTTCTAACAGTTACATTGCTTGTGCCCTCATACTTTGTTCCATCTGGACCTGTGAGGATTGGGAGGAATACATAATCATCAGCATAATCTCCCATAAGTTCCTCGATATACCACCATGTTGAAACACCTACATATCCCTGCTGACATTTTGCCATAAGCTGAGTGTCCTCTTGAGAGAACATCTCTGGGTCCATAAGACCTTCCTTATACCAATCACTGAAATATGTTAATGCATCTCTGTAATTGTCGTCATCACAAACAAAGTTTACCTTGCCATCTGGCTGAAGTACTAAATCATCACAAACATCGTTAATCCAGTTTGTAAATCCAAAACCAGCGTAGAATACGTTCTGGCCCCAGCACCACTGATCAAAGCCTGTAGACATTGGGATTGTAGAACCCTTTGGAGCCCCATACATCTTTGCTGCCATATCATTATCCTTGAAGGCCTTGAGTGCATCATGCAACTCATCAAGTGTAGTAGGAACTTCAAGTCCTAAATCATCAAGCCATGCCTTATTAATCATTGAAAACTGAGGAACTGAGAAAATTGAATAATCCTCGTCCTTACCAATACCAGCAGTACCCATCTGCTCTCCTGAAGGCAAACCGTAGATACAACCATCATCCATTGTGATAGCTGCTCTAATCTCAGGGTGTTCCTCTAGAATCGCTGTTAGATTTGGCATAACATCGCTATTGATATATGGTGTCAAATCGATAAAGGTTCCATCACTGCCGTAGGTTGAAAGATCATAATTTGAAAATCCAACTCCCATGTATGCATCTGCCAAATCTCCACCGGCAATCTGGATATTTACCTGTTCTTCCAAAGAATCACTCATGGTGTTCCATTTGATTTTTATTCCCTCTTCATCCATAAGCTGATTCAAAACTACATTGTCATCATAACCCGGCGACAAGGCCGACTGTCCACCAGCAACAGTAAACTCTGTTTGGTCTGTGGATTCATTCATCTCACCTGGTGCTACATTGTTTCCCCCTTTGCTACCACCGCATCCGGTCATTGATAAAACCATAGATGCTGCTAAGATAGCTGATACAAGTTTCTTTTTCATTTCATTCTCCTTTCATTTATCCCTTCACCGCGCCGGCCATCATACCCTTTTCAAAATGCTTTTGAATAAATGGATAGATGATAAGCATAGGTGCAGCTGCCACAACTATAGATGAAAATTTAATCATCTCTGTTATCTTGTTAAGTTCTGCATATCCTCCTGAAATGGTGCTAGCCTGTGCAGCACTGGCAGAGCTCTTTATAAGTACATTTCTAAGCACGAGTGGAAGTGGTGCCATCTTTGGATCTGGCAAATAAATCAGTGATGTAAACCAATCGTTCCAATAAGCGACCATCGAAAATACCACCATTACAGACATAATAGGAAGGGAAAGTGGAATGATTATTTTGATAAATGTCTGCATCTTAGATGCCCCATCTATTTCAGCCGCCTCCACCATTTCATGAGGTATGCTATTTTGGAAATAGTTCTTTACTAGTATCATGTTGGCTACTGATACACCACCTGGCAAAAACAGTGCCCACATGCTTCCAATCAAATTAGTGTTTTTAACGATGAGATATGTGGGAATAAGACCACCGCTAAAATACATTGTTATAATGAAAAATATGCTAAGGAATTTCCTGCCTGGTAAATCCTTAAGTGACAAAGGATAAGCTGTCATGTACAAAAGTGCTACCGAAAATATGGTACCAATAACTGTATATTTTATTGAATTTAGATAACCACTAAAGATGCTATCATCTGCAAAAACTGCCTTGTAACCATCCAAAGTAAATCCGCTTGGTAGCAGAAAAGTCTTGCCTGCGTATACATCATATGGATTCGAAACAGATGCAACAAGCACGTAATACAATGGATAAGCCACTACTATAATCATAACCACACATATAATAGATAAAATTATATTGCTGGCTTTATCTGAGAGACCTAAGTTTTTAGTCTTCATTTTTTCACTCCTCCTTTTAGACTTTCTGCGGGAGTAATATGAAATTTCCCGCAGAAATCTGGCTTTGCCAGACAAGAAATTGTTAGAAAACAATTTCTTGGTATTTACGATTCTTGTTTTTCTGATGAAAAACAAGAATCTAAACAAATTCCACATCCGAATGTTTCTTTGAAATGTAATTGACTATCAGAAGAAGAATCAGATTTATAGCTGTATTAAACAATCCAACCGCTGTGGAATAGCTGTATTTAGCATGCTCAATACCTTGTTCGTACACGTACACTGCAATTACATCTGATGTAGCTTTATTTAAATCTGTCTGAAGGAGCCATACCTTTTCAAATCCTATATTCATCAACTGTCCAGCGCTCATAATCAAATTAAGGATTATCATTGGCACCAAAGCCGGTATATCAATATGAAGTATACGTTGCCATACTGATGCCCCATCTACTTTCGCTGCTTCGTAAAGTGACATATCCACAGTAGCAAGTGTTGCCAGATAAATGATGCATCCCCAGCCTGCGTCTTGCCATATTCCTGACGCTATATAAATAGTCCTAAAAGCCGATGCTTCAGTAAGGAAATCTGTGTTAGTTCCCATGATAAGATTTATTAATCCTCCAGAAGGGCTTAAAAAAATCTTTATCATACCGCAGACTACCATGATTGAAATAAAGTGTGGTGCATAAAGAACAGTCTGCGTTACCTTTTTCAGCTTTGAAAATCTTACTTGATTCAAAAGCAAGGATATAATGATTGGAATCGGGAAACTCCAAAGCAGGCTGTAAGCACTTAAAAGGAAAGTGTTCTTTATCATTCGCATACAATTTGGTGATGTGAAGAATCTCTTAAACCAATAGAGTCCCACCCATTCGCTACCGGTGATTCCACGGCTCGCTTTAAAATCTCGGAATGCGATCTGAATACCATACATTGGGATATATTTATAAATAAATGTAAGTACTAGTGGAATAGCTAGTAGTAAATACATCTGCCAATATGCCTTAATCCTCTTTTTCATATATTCCTCCTTCGATGAAACGTTTCATCTAACTGTGCTATTAGATTACACTCTAGATTTTTTTCTGTCAATCCGTTTTTTCATTAAAACTCCATGTTTATAAAGCTTTTACAATTAGCATGTGATAAATTTGTGATATTTATACAAGAGTGTTTGTTTTGGATTTTTAAGGATGGCTTTGACTTTACTTTCCTGGTAATTTCCATTAATATCTATTTCAATGAAACATTTCATGGAATTATTTGAGGGGATTTATGACTAATTCAAACAAAAGACCTACTATGAAGGATGTTGCCAAGGAAGCTGGTGTAGCTCTCGGTACTGTTTCAAAGGTATTTAATGGCATAGCGGTAGGCGAAGAATACAAAACAAAAGTTGAAGAGGCTGCCAAGAAATTAGGCTATCAAGTAAACGTATATGCCAGAGGTCTTAGAGCCAGTAAAACAAATACCATAGCTGTAATAATGCCGAATTTAATTCATCCGTTTTACAGTGCTATGGCGGATGAATGCTGTAATCAACTAACTAAGGCCGGTTACAAAACCTTGCTTTCCACCACAGCCTATGATCCAGACACAGAACAGGAATGCATTGACCTAGTTCAACACAACAAGGTGGATGGAATAATTGCCATTACCTACAATCCAAAGTTAGAAGTTAACGAGGACATTCCTTTTGTCATCATTGATAGAAAATTTCACACTAACGTCCCATGTGTATCATCCGACAACTACACAGGCGGCCAAATGGCTGCACGACATTTAATAGAATGCGGCTGCAAAAACCTTTTATATCTAGGTATTTCTTCCCACGTTCCTGGTGAAGCCGACAAACGCCCTCTAGGATTTGAAGCTTACGCCAAATCTTGCAAAGCGAACTATACAATTCACAACGTGTGGGATGAGGAGGGATCTGAAAATATCATTGCTTTTCTGGATAAATCTATTCAAAATGGCAAGCTAAGTTTTGATGGAATCTTTTGCGGCACAGATATGCTTGCAGTGCAAATAATTGACCATCTTAAAGCTAAAGGAATATCGATTCCTGAAGATGTTCAAATTATAGGCTACGACGGAGTCAAGCGATTTGGCTTTGACGACTATTGCTGCTCTACCATCAAACAACCTATAGACCAAATGGCAAAAGCTGCTGTCGATATATTACTTTCCGATAGAACCTCCGCCCCATCTCTAGTCTGCCTCCCCGTAGAATTCTGCTACGGCGGCACCACTGTAAGATGAAAATTCTGGTTTGTCAAATTTTATGCTAGCTAGTTACGACTACAAGCATACTATTTCTCCGCTCATCTAAAACGATTCGCTTGAGAAACAGTATAGCTTGATGTCTACTAGCTA
>ERZ842401.5079-NODE-5079-length-14809-cov-6.390741_pt1 | contig 14809 bp, 11 predicted proteins | sample MGYA00521270_ERZ842401 | MGnify/ENA primary metagenome ERZ842401 (study PRJEB31892, sample SAMEA3878208) | bioreactor metagenome | biome: Moose rumen | place: Sweden | collected 2011-10 | study: EMG produced TPA metagenomics assembly of the PRJEB12797 data set...
ACGGCTTGCTTTCCCCCGACGCCGCTCTGACCTGCTTCTCCCTCACCGGGTACTCTGGAGGTGGAAAGAAGATGATCGCCCAGTACGAGGCCGGGGGCGACCCCTTGCTGGAGGCACCCCGCCAGTACGGCCTGGGCCAGCAGCACAAGCACCTGCCGGAGATGGCCGCCCAGTGTGGCCTGACCCTGGACCCGGTGTTCTGCCCCATCGTTTCGGACTACTACGCCGGGATGGAGGTCACAGTGCCGGTCTTTGCCCGGGACCTGAAGGGCACCCTCGAGGACGTGAACGCCCTGTATCAGGGCTACTACGGGGACGGCCTGGTCCGCTATGCGGAAGCCCCTGACGAGGGCGGCTTCCTCTCCGCCGGAGCCTTGGCCGGCCGGGACGATATGGAGATCTCCGTGCTGGGAAACGGAGACCGGCTTTTGCTGGTGGCTCGCTTTGATAACCTGGGCAAGGGCGCTTCGGGAGCGGCCATCCAGAACATGAACCTGCTCCTGGGGCTGGAGGAGACTGCCGGCCTGGTGCTGGGAGGGCCCTCCCATGGCTGAGGATGCACTCCTTCTCCGGGAGCTGACCCCGGAGGATTACGACGCGGCCATGGCCCTGTGGCTGGGCTCCGCCGGGGTGGGCCGCAGCCAGGACGATACCCGGGAGTACATGACCGCCTTCCTGGCCCGCAACCCCGGGTGCAGCTTCGCCGCAGAGGAGAACGGTTGCCTGGTGGGGGCCATCATGGCCGGCCACGACGGCTATCGGGGCTACATCCACCACACCGCCGTGGCAGAGGGTTGCCGGGGTCAAGGTGTCGGCCGGCGGCTCACCGAGGCTGCCCTGCAGGCCCTGGGAGATCAGGGCATCCACAAGGTGGCGCTGGTGGCTTTTGAGACGAACACAGGAGGCAACGCCTTTTGGGAAAAGATGGGCTTCACGGTCCGGGAGGACCTGGTCTATCGGAACAGACGCATCAACAACTTCGAGGAGGGAAATCCCAGATGAAACTCATTCCCGGCGGCGTGTGCGCCGCCAAAGGCTTTACTGCCGCAGGAGTGCACTGCGGCATCCGGAAAAACCGGAGCAAGAACGACCTGGCACTGATCTTCAGCGAGGCGCCGGCCTCCGCCGCGGCGGTGTACACCACCAACCTGGTCAAGGGCGCCCCCTTGGCCGTCACCAAGCGGCACCTGGCCGACGGCCGCGCCCAGGCGGTGATCTGCAACAGCGGCAACGCCAACACCTGCAACGCCAACGGGGAAGCCATCGCCCAGGAGATGGCCGCCCTCACCGGCCAGGCCCTGCATATCGACCCCCACGACGTGGTGGTAGCCTCCACCGGGGTCATCGGCCAGCCCCTGGATCTCACCCCCATCGCCGGGGGCATCCCGGCCCTGGTGCAGGCTCTCTCTCCTGAGGGCTGTGACGCCGCGGCGGAGGGCATCATGACCACCGACACCGTGAAGAAAGAAGCCGCCGTGGAATTCACTCTGGGAGGCAAGACCTGCAGGCTGGGAGGCATCGCCAAGGGCAGCGGGATGATCCATCCCAACATGGCCACCATGCTGGTGTTCATCACCACCGACGCCGCCATCGCCTCGGCTCTGCTCCAGAAGGCCCTGTCCACGGATATTGCAAGCACCTTCAATATGGTCAGCATCGACGGGGACACCTCCACCAACGACATGGTCACCGTGCTGGCCAACGGTCTGGCGGGGAATCCGGAGATCACCCAGGAGAACGAGGATTTCGCTGTCTTCATGCAGGCGCTGAATACCGTCACCGTGGCCCTGTGCCGGATGATCGCCGGAGACGGCGAGGGCGCTACCAAGCTGCTGGAGTGCAAGGTCACCGGGGCGGCGGACGAGCCCACCGCCAAGACCGTGGCCAAGAGCGTCATCTGCTCCAGCCTGCTGAAGGCCGCCATGTTCGGGGCGGACGCCAACTGGGGCCGAGTGCTGTGCGCCATCGGCTACAGCGGCGCCGACGTGGATGTGAATAAGATCGACGTGGCCTTCCAAAGCAAGGCCGGGACGATCCCGGTGTGCAAAAACGGCGCGGGTATCGACTTCTCCGAGGAGCTGGCCAAGACCATCCTGCTGGAGAAGGAGATCGAGATCCTGGTGGAGCTGAATACCGGAGACGCTGCCGCCACCGCCTGGGGCTGCGACCTGACCTACGACTACGTGAAGATCAATGGAGACTACAGAACATGAACACTGATTTTACCAATCCCCAGCGGGCGGAGGTGCTGGTCCAGGCCCTGCCCTATATCCGGCAGTATGCCGGGAAGATCGTGGTGGTCAAGTACGGCGGCAACGCCATGACCAGCGAGACCCTGAAGCAGCAGGTCATGGAGGATATGGTCCTCCTGCGGCTGGTGGGGGTCAAGGTGGTGCTGGTCCATGGGGGCGGCCCGGAGATCAGCGAGCTCATGGATAAGCTGGGCAAAAAGCCTGAGTTTATCGACGGCCTGCGGGTCACCGACCGGGAGACCGTGGACATCGTCCAAATGGTGCTGGCCGGGAAGGTGAACAAATCCCTGGTGGGGCTGCTGGGGGCCAAGGGCGGCCGGGCCATCGGCCTCAGCGGCATCGACGACCACCTGATCACCGTCAAACAGAAGGACCCCCGCCTGGGCTTCGTGGGGGAGATCACCCATGTCAACGCCGAGCCCGTGCTGGACCTGCTGGACCGGGGCTATATCCCGGTGATCTCCACCGTGGGCTGCGGCCCGGACGGGGAGACCTATAACATCAACGGGGACACCGCCGCGGCGTATCTGGCCGGGGCCCTGGGAGCTGAGCGCCTGATCCTCATGACGGATATCGCCGGCATCCTCCGGGACCCCAAGGACCCGGAGACCCTCATTCCCGAGGTCGCCATCGACGAAGCCAAGCAGCTCTTTACCGATGGCGTCATCTCCGGCGGGATGATCCCCAAGGTGGAGTGCTGCATCACCGCCTTAGTGGAGGGCGTGCGCAAGGTCATCATCATGGACGGCCGGGTGAGCCACTCCATCCTCATGGAGCTCCTCACCGACGAAGGCGCCGGCACCATGGTCTGGAAAGGAGAGACGGCCCAATGACCATTCAGGAGAAAGACAAAACCTATGTGGCCCATACCTACAACCGCTTTCCTGTGACACTGGTCAGCGGAAAGGGCTCCCTGGTGAAGGACGAGAACGGCAGGGAGTATATCGACCTGGGCACCGGTATCGCCGTGAACACCTTCGGTTTCGGGGACGAAGCCTGGCAGCAGGCGGTCTCCGCCCAGCTGGGGAAGCTCCAGCATACCTCCAACCTGTACTACACCCAGCCCTGCGCCGACCTGGCCGAGCTGCTCTGCCAAAAGACCGGCATGAAGAAGGTCTTCTTCTCCAATTCGGGAGCCGAGGCCAACGAGTGCGCCATCAAGGTGGCCCGGAAATGGGCCGCGGAGCACAAGGGCTCGGAGTACAGCACCATCATCACCCTGAAAAACAGCTTTCACGGCCGCACCCTGACTACCCTCTCCGCCACCGGCCAGGAGCACTACCATGAACTGTTCCAGCCCCTGACCCCGGGCTTCGTCCACACCACCCCCGGTAATTTGGAGGAGCTCAAACAGCTGACGGCAGCCCACAAGGTGGCCGCCGTCCTGATCGAGTGTATTCAAGGAGAGGGGGGCGTGGTGCCCCTGGATCCCGCCTATGCCGCTGCCTTGCAGGCTTTCCTTCAGCAGCAGGATATCCTGCTGCTGGTGGACGAGGTCCAGACCGGCAACGGCCGCACCGGGGCTCTTTACTGTTACATGAACTACGGCCTTCAGCCTGACGTGGTCTCCACCGCCAAGGGCCTGGCCGGCGGCCTGCCCCTGGGGGCCACGCTCCTCAGTGAGAAGGTCCAGGACGTGCTGGGCTACGGGGACCACGGGTCCACCTTCGGCGGAAACCCGGTGAGCTGTGCCGGGGCCTTGAGCATCCTCTCCCGGCTGGACGACGACCTGCTCCGCCAGGTCCGGGCCAAGGGGGAGTTCGTGAAGGCCGCCCTGTCCGGCGCCCCTGGAGTGGTATCCGTCACCGGCCTCGGGCTGATGCTGGGCATCAAGACCACGAAGCCCGCGGGTGAAGTGGTGGCCGCCGCCATGGAGCGGGGCGTCCTCTGCCTCACCGCTAAAGACAAGGTCCGCTTGCTCCCCGCCCTGAATATCCCCCAGGACCTGCTGGAGCAGGCGGTGGAGACCATCAAGGGGTGCTGTAGTGTCAGTACTTATACGCAATAATAGTTTGCAGTCTCTGCAAAATAGATCATCATCATTTTCCAAAGGCCAATATGGATCAAATCCTGCGCCTTAGACGCTTGCCTTGCAATCGTCCAGGGCCTCCAAATGCTTCCCCGGCAACGTGCCGCAGCTGGGCGCAAACCAGCATCAATGCGGAGTTCCCATTCGGGAAGCTGCCCACAACCCTGGTCCGCCTCCGGATCTCCCGGTTTAACCGCTCAATCACATTGTTGGTACAAATCTCCAGCGGAAAGTCATAGTAGGTCAGGGTCTCCTCCACGCTGCCACGGACCAATTCCTTGATCTGCCCCTTGATTACTTCCTCATTCAGCTGTACAATCTTCTCAGACATGGTTTGCTGTCTCCTTTCAGAATGGTGTGTCGCAACTTCATTCTATCAGAGTTTGCAAACTATGTCTCTTTTTTACCAGCTCAATTGCGCATTTCACGTTCTTTCTAAAATATACTGCACTTTAACGCAAAAATAAGTGCATAAGTTGTCTCGCTCATTACGTACACACCCGAAGACTCAATGGTACGGCAGTTTATGCGTGAGCTATTACCTTGCTAATGTTGTAAAACTCTCGTCTCCCAAACAAAAAAGTCAGATACCGTTTCGCTTTCTCTGTTCTCCAAGGCGCGTTGGACTTAGATGCTGACTGGACATTCTTTCGAACTATTCGTTTCTTGATAGCATAAATAGATGGCAGCGTCTTAAGCGTAGTACCGATTGTATCATCAAGCTACCAATCAGTAAACCAATCCATCCCGGCAAAACCTCATCTAGCATGCGTTGCACAATTACCAGGAGCATCTGGACAATCACTGCCTGAACAGTGGTGGGAATGACCACTTCCAACAGTCTGTACCAAAATCGCTTCCCTGCGCCCAACCTCCGGTTAAACGAAATGTGTGCAGGGAATTGATTCGTCAATGTAGGGAACACGAAAGCTAAAAAAAGGCAGGAAGAGAAGAATGAAATTGGTAAAGCGATTAACCATGTGAAGTTCAATGAATTCCCCCATATCTTTTCCCAAAGCCATACTCCATAGCTTCCCAATAACGAAACGGCAACTGATATCATAAATGATTCAAGCAGTTGAAGGCTTTTCCGAGTGGTCTTTGACAGTTGTTCAACCTCCGCCTGCATAGAACTTCTCCCCTCGCACAAATAATTGATTTGCATCTGTGAATCCACCAGTATTTTGGTCATTTCTTTTGCTCTATAATGAATAGCCTGATGGAAACAATAGTTATACCAACGTATTAACATCTCGTATTTTCCTGAGCACAATTCAAGGTGAAAAGCATCAGAATACCAACTCACTACCTTCTCCATATTTTTCCTCTGTGTGCTGTGCACGTCGTTCCATAGCTTCTGCTGAACACGATTTAGTTTCTCGTCGTCATATGAAACTTCTACATATGATGGATTCTTTCTCGAGGGTGAATATTCACTATTCATTGTGCTCACCATGTGATCCAGCGAACGCATAACTGATTCTCTCTCATCTGAGCTAAACTCTGCTCGGATCCATTGCAACGTGGAGTCGTATGTTTTTTCCTGGATCATCTCTAGCTGTCGTAATAGTTCCGATCGATAATAGTTTGGATCCCTTTCGATTTCTTTCTTCTTTTTCCACCCCTGAATCTTGTCAGATAAATCCATCATCATTGATGCACATCCATAGGCCTCCGAAAGTATAGTGAGTACACTTAACACAACCATTCCGTTTCCCTCCCCGGTCAGTTTCCATCTTTTTTCCTGTCGTAGGCTATGCGAATTTTGTCCTTGTACCAATCTGTGATCACTCTATAGTCTTCCCAATCCTGGGAGCGCTCCTTCCCGACTCTCTGAAAACTGTGTCGCAGGATCGAAAGATCCTGACGCCGCTCGAGCCCATTTGCTAATGAAAGATAACAAAGTCTTAAATACTCTATAAATTTATCATAGGTAAAATTAGTATTTAGAGGTCCTGTTTGCTTATTATCCCATATATTATCGCTATTGGTCATTGCGATATCCTCCAAAAAAGCTCCCATTGCTCCGTCATATAGCTTCTTTTTTCCATCAATCCACATACTATATTCGCACTCGCCTTTCCACAACTCATTCAAGCTTAACAGTGCGCCCCATCTCTGAACGAAGGAATAATAACTTGTATGATACCGAATATCTTCAGGATGACTATTTACATTTTCTGACAAAATGTCAAGCTCATCTTTGACCAACATAAGATATTGATCTCTTGTAGGTTGCAACACATAGATCATGGAGAGGTCAGCATACCCTTCCCTGAATAAATAACCGATATTCGACAAATGATCTAGGAAGTCATCAATATATTCCAACAACTCTATTCGTGCAGACGAAATAGATATTTCTTTTTTCGCCTCGTCCAGTACCGATAAAAATCCGGCCTCATCAAATGCCAAAGCTCGCCAAGAATTGAAGTATTCTTCTCCCGTTCCCTTGATAAGGACCGTCACAGCAGCCATCTTAATCTGCGAAAGGGCACTATTGAAATAGTACTTGTCCTTTTCAAGCTCTTCCATTGTCTCCGACAAATTGTGTGCTATAGCTTGGATTATTCTTTTTGACTTCCAGCCAAATCGATTTGCAATTTCGGCAGCTGTTGATTGAATCATCAACTGCATACGCTCCTCGCGATTTCGATACGCACCCCCTACATAGTGGGAAACCTCATGTCCAAGAGCACACAGAACAGAAAACGGATCGTACAGGATGCCCATAGGAATATCTACATATAGTAAGTGTTTAAGTCCTCTTTCTGGACGTTCGTTTTTCCCGTAAAAGATTGAATGTACCTTTACTCTCCTGCACATTTTCGGAACAAGGAGCATGGAAATCCCCTCATCCGTGTTTCGATTGTTAGAAACGGTTTCCGCGAAACGGATGGAGAAAGAAAGATAATATTCCAGAAGTCGTGCAGGTATCTCAAAAAGGGCAGGGCTATACCCGGGCATTTGTGTAAAGCGTCCGTCTGTGCGAGGGACCTGCTCAACTAAATTATTCCATCCCCTCACAAATCTTTGTATCTGCTCAGTGTAGTGAGATATGGGTCTGTTCAGTATATTTCCCCCCACTATCTCTCTATTTAGCGGCTCTTTTGGGCGATTCACATAGATCCTCAGAACATTTTCATAAAATGTGTTGGCTGCATCAGCAATCAAAATACACAGTTCGTCCATCACCTCGCTTCCACTCATATCAAATAAGGTAGAATAAAGTCCTTGAGCAGAATATCTCCAAGAATCTCTTTTCCCTTTTTCTTCAAACACGTCCTGCCTACACGAAAATTGATGGAAGTCATCCATCAACTTGGCGCAGAATTGTGTAAGCCAACGTTTTTGGGGGGCAACACTGCAACCCCTGTTGACAAACTTCAGTCCAACTTGGGTTATACTCTCAGAAAAAGCCTGTCGATATGATTCCTGGGCTTTACCAAAAAGAGACATATTCAATATTTCCAGGTAATCTACCAGAGTTATATCCGGAAGAACAATAAACAGATCCTCCATGCCTGAAGAAAAGAACGTGTGACACAATTTGTCTGCACCTAGATATTCTTTAATTTGCTCAACGTATCTTTCTTTTTGGACGCAATCCTTGGCCACATACCGGCTTGAAACATATATCCTGCTTTCATCATCATCCCAAGAACGAATCTGACAAGAGGTGTTCTTTCTCCAACCGGATTCTCTCAGAAATTGATTGTGAATGGCTGGAAACGTGTTTATATCCGTTATTCCATACTCTTCCTGATTAAAGAATGAACGCAGTGCGTCCAACATATCAACAAGACAATCTCCCTTCCAAATCAAAACTCTGTCGCTGAGGCCTAGGGAATAGTATTCTACACAAGAAAAATGATCTCCTCGTGGAAGGGACGACCATTCTGCTATCGATGTTTGAACGAGAGAAAACAAGAGATATGGACTCTTCTCTTTCCAAAAGGCTTCATACTGCGCTGCACGTTCCTGTTCTGCTTTTGCAAAAAGATGGAGCGGATGGAAATAGAAGGAACCATCCAGCTCAAGGGCAACCTCGCCATTGTAATTATCTATCCTCTCCAGCCAGCTATCGTTCCCTGAGTCTCCTGATATGCTATTCGGAAGTGGAAGAATCTCTAGGGTATCAAAATATCCCAGAATCATCCATGTTCTATCTTTTTCCTCATCCTGAAGATGTGGTAGAACACTCATGTCTAGAGATTTTCCAAACTTCGCAACGATGTTGAGATAATTTTCCCCCATGTGATTCACAGCCTCCTACAATATAGATTACGGTCAATTCAATGGTAACCAGCCGTGTCATTTCCCATATCAAAGCTGAAGCTATTAGCATGTGGGAACACGTAGCCAGACATTTTCAACCTTGGACCAACAAGTCGGAAGGGAATCATTCGACCATCTCTCTTTTGCTTCATTCGATTTGCGCAGTTCGAACCGCTTGCGGAGCGTTCATGTCACCCAGAGAATTCACAGACCATGAGAAAATGTAGTCACCGTTACTCCGACACCAACACACAGGAGGACGATTATGAGCGCTATAAGAATCGATGTTTCCAAAGGAAAGAACATGATGGCGGCACCGCATCCAAAAGGTGAGATTGCTCTTCCCGCATTAATGGACCTTCACACATCATTGGGGCTAGAGCAGATGGCGAGTTCACATCTCAGGGGAGTACTCTTGCAACTCTGGAGACCATGGAACGCTATCATGAGCCGGTAGCTGCCGCTCTCCATATGTGCGGGATCTATGTCCCTGTTCTGACCTCCATCTAAATCCACCAAAGCGAAGCGTGACCGGTCCACAAGGCGAAGCCGGATTTGAAGGTCGCTTGGGAAATCGTCAAGTACGCTCTTGAGAACTGGGGCAATCCCCGGCGATAATGAGAACCTTCCGGAATTCTCCTAGTCAAAAAGCGTTGTTAATAGCAACTCATGGAAGCACAAATTCCACGGATGATAAAGAGATTCTCCGCACGGAGGCACGTAAAATCTGAAATGGGCGTCAATTCTATTAATGTGAGGAAAACCGCAATAACTTGGATACTTTAAAGACCGCACCCATTCCACAATCCACATCAACAACTCTCGGTTTGCTTGTACAGAGTCATGTAGAATAATCGTTTTATCCCTCTCCCAAAGTGAAAAGCCGTTTCCATCCGACAAAACCGGATAATCAATAATTTGACACATTTCCCATTGTACCTGATCTCTTTCCTCCTTCGCTGGAAGTATATCCACAATAGACTTCCACAACTCTTTGGTTACTGGATTCTTCTCTCTAACCCACTGTGGATTCCGGTTCTGCAACACATCTACGGCGACAACCATCCCGAATGCGCGAATCAAATCTGCCTGAAGATCAAGCACATAATTCTGATTATCCTCCTGCACACCTAAAGGTCCAATAATCTGCAAGAATTCCATCCATGAAGCCTGAAGCTGATTTTCACCCGATGCACAAAGATCTGCAACGGCTAGGACCAGGCCAGCCATGACTATCAAATCACTAAGAGAACGATGTTCTTTCCAACCTATATCAAAAAGAATCTCCGTCGTGGCAATTCTACGAAGATAGGACGTCATAGGAGGGGCAAACAATGTTTTCCACGCATTTTCCATCATGATTGCTGCCGACACTTCGCCGCAAATCTTACCAGTATAATATCTCACTCCCATTCTCTCAGCTCTGGCGTCCATGGATTCTTTTGGCAAATGCTTTTCCAACGCAATCTGCCATGCCTTGAGTATCTCACTTCCCTGTATTCTGGAACATTCGGTCAGCAATTTTTGGGCGGTTAATGATACATTCTGTACTGTAGCATAGATTTCCCTCCAATCAGCCTGCTCTGCGCCACAATCTGAAGGAGCATCTTCAACATTCTGAAGTACATCTTGGTAATACTTGTATATGATTTCTTCGCGACTCTCTCGGTTAAGCAATACCAAATAGCAAACCCGGAGCAAATACGGTATCAAAATCAAGAGGCCACACGCCGCCATAACAGATGCCGTTTTCCTTTGAAAAGTGCCGGCATAAATACCCAGAATCACTAAAGGAAGGAAAAGAAAAAAATAACTTGTGTAAGTACCTGGATACGCACGCTGAATCAAGGTTGCCAATGCAACGCCAGAAACTTCGCGATCCGTAGATGCAATCAAGCTTGTCAATACACCTGTCACTCCTACCAAACTGATAACAGCTGCAAATGCTGTGGGGTGACTCATTGCTGAAATAATCTCAACTGCTGCATTTATCAATGGAACGTTTCGAATAGCATAGATCCACGAGGAAGGAAACAACGCGGACACAATACACAATGCAGTTAGGAAAAGAAACACTCCCGCAATGGCGAAAATCATATACCTCCATCTGGGTTTGATATGTATGCCCTTCATTTCATTCACGTATAATTAAAACCATCTCGAAAGGGGTGGTTTTAATTATATCTCCTTTCCTACAAAATTGGTTGTACAGCAGGAGTAGCTACCTGCGGTATAATCAGGTCAAGCACTGTGGATCTGTATCTATTTTTTTACAGTCTGACTGTTATGAGGTGACTCATACCACAGTGGCTTGCCTGCATTGGTAATCAGTCGGTTAACGCTTGACGTTTCATTATTTGCGTGAATACATAGGCAAGTCGTCTGTGGAGACAACAGTGCTAATCTACCGTAAAGGAGGCATTCCATGTACTGCATCGGTATCGACATTTCCAAGTACAAGCACGACTGCACTGTCATCGATGATCTCGGTGATACAGTCACACCCTCATGGTCGTTTACCAACGACCGCGAGGGTTTTTCTCTCTTCAAGCAGTTTTTGAACAGCCTTGAAGGAGAGAAAAAGATAGAGCTTGAATCCACCGGTCACTATGGGCAGAATCTGAAGCTGTTCCTCGAATCCAACGGCCTCACCTTCATGGAGTTCAATCCGCTCCTGATCTCCAGATTTGTTCACAGCAAATCCCTCAGGAATACGAAAACAGATTCCATTGACGCACTCAGCATTGCCCGCTATGTGATGACGGTAGAGTACAAGCCCTATCCGCCATCATTCTACCACTTGGACAAGCTGAAGTCACTCACAAGATTTCGTGACAGCTTGGTGCGTCAACGCAGCCGCCAGCTTGTAGAGCTTACCAACGTCCTGGACAGGGTGTTTCCCGAGTTTAAGTCCTTCTTTAAGGGAAGGCTATCTGCGACAGCTCTATACATTCTGGCTCATTACCAGAACCCAGAGAAGATTGCAAACATGAACGCTCGTTCGTATGAACCTCTTCGCAAACTGTCTCGCGGTCGCTTTACAATGTCGAACTTTGTTGAACTCAAGGCTTTGGCTAAGAACACGGTTGGTGTTTCAAGCGACTATTTGCTGGATCAGATGAACATCCGCTTGGAAATTTACTCTCAGCTGGACTCCAAAGTGGACGAACTGGACTGCCAGATCAAAGAATGTGTGCAGGGTATTAACCCTCCCATTCTCTCGTTGCCTGGCATCGGTGAGCTTTCCGCTGCCGTCATCCTTTCTGAGTTTGGTGACTTCAGTAAATTTGACAGCCCTTCAAAAATGCTTTCTTTCGCTGGCTTGGAACCTGGTTATTACCAGTCCGGCCAATCTGAGCACACCGGTCACATGGTCAAGCATGGCTCTTCTCAACTCAGATATGCTTTGATGAACTGCTGCCTTCCTCTTGTTACCAATGAACCAACCTTTGCAGAGTATTACGCCAAGAAGCGGGCAGAGGGCAAACCTCATCGCGTGGCCATAACCCATGTTGCCAAAAAGCTCTTAAGAGTCATTTTCACTTTACAGACAAGGAACATCCTGTACGATCCTTCGATGATCCGCTGATCCTAATCGTTCATATCTCTAAAAAAGTCCTCTGCTGAGGGCCTGGATTTGTGCGCCCTTTTTTGCCTCCACAGTTTTTTCGCCTCAAGGGCTTGACTTTCTATAGTTGGTCACCTCAATCCTATTTATGCTTTATAAATAGACGCATTTCGATTTGCTTCTACAAAAAAATTAATTAAGGGTGAAAAAATACCCCCATCCAACGGGGCCACCGTTATCCGGGGGTACTTCTCAATTTGGTTGATATCATTTTCCGTTCAAGCCAGTGGTGACGGAGAAGTGTCCTATCCAACCACCGGGCTTGGCATCCCTGACATCTTTGATAGAATCCGATGAAAGGAAATAGGAAGGCTCCCATTCATCCGCATACTGATCCTTTAGGACCAAGCGTACTGCCCGATCGAAATCCACATCCGGCGCGGTTGTCCTCGGCAAATTCATAATACCTTCCCATCCTTCTTTAACCAAGATTTTTGTTCTGTCCCAACCCTGGTTTCCCACCACACGGCCGCAACCAATCGCATTGCCTAGGCAATTATCCTAGGAAGGGACGGGAACATTGTACCATTCGTAGTCCATTTTGTCAAATAAATTATTTATGGTTCATATAATTCGAACGTCTGTTCTCAACCCTGCCCGATGTTCCCCTCGTTCAAAAACGCCTTCCACCTACATTATAATATGGCATTCATGATCTACATTTTATACTTTTGTAGTAAAGTTGCAAAAAAAGGAAATGAGCTGATAAGCGGTACCTATCAATTAGCCCTGCGAGCAAATAGTGATAATTCTGCCAAGTGTGCGGACTCAATCAAGAGAGCATGGTTGGAATACACTATTCTTTCGGGGCACAGGCAGGAATAAACTTTTCAGCCCAATTGGGGTCCTTTCCGGAGAGCACTGGCGCCTTTTGGAAAACCCACGTCAGGAGCAGGGGTCCAGCCCATTCTCCTTGGCAGTCTCCATCAGGCTGTAGATCACGACACTGCTCTGTGCGCCGGAGAGTGTGTTCGCTTTGCGGCCCATCACAAAGGGCTTTATGCTGCGCTCGGCACGGTTGTTGCTCAGCTCCAGCCACCCATCCTCCAAATAGCGGATCAGATAGGGCTACTGCTCCTACTCCTTGTCGATCCCCAATAGCGCATGGGGCGCGTAGGGCGTGATGCGCTGCGTTTCCACCTCTTCGTTGGTGTAGAATTTCGTCTTCTCCGGGTCCAGCACCCACTGAGAGGGATCGGTGGCCCCCTGCTGGAAGTTAAACGTCAGCACATAGACGCCTTCCTTCACATTGTGGGAGGTAATGGCCTGCACGTTGGTGGAGTAGGTATTGCCGTCCGGATCGAAAGCCTGTATCTCGCCCAGGGTGGGGCTTTGCGCCAGAAAAGCGTCAAACTCCTGCCTGGTGTGGAAGGGGCCCATGATTTTACAGTCTCCTACCCAGAGGGACAGTTGTTCCAGCTCAATCTGCTCTGCTTGACCTATATTACAACGATAGCCCACGATTTTGTCTATAAACACATACGCCTTCTTCCCGTTTTCGCATTGATATACCGCATAAAAGCGACGGGGCAACTCCCGCAGGCATTCCACGGGGTAGTCTTCCTGTAAGGACTCGATACGGCTAATGGCAACTTGCCCGACCGGACTTGGTTTGTTTGTCACATTGCGTCTCAATGTTTCAATCTCCTCTTCGGAGTATACCCGAGTAAGGATCTGATCACTTGGAGTCTGATTGTCGACCTTTTGAATGACTTCCTGATGATCGGGGTAGTAAGGAAGCACCTTCTCTTCCAAATGACCTCCATCCTGGCCGGGAAGAGGCTGCTTGTCCAAGGGCAAAATATACCCTGTGATCAAGGCAACATTGTCCTTTCCTTGGCTATCTCTGGCTTCCTGCAAAAGATCCTCCTCGGACAAAAACTGCCATTTTGAAACAGCCGCATTGGTATCAATTTTGAATTTGGAATCAGAAACGCTTTCTTGGAACAGATAGTCCATGTAAAAAGCACCTTCCTGCACCAAATGCTTGGTGCTCTGGATGATTCCGGAGGTGGATTCGTATATCATTATGTTGGGATCTGCTGCCATCATTTCGCTTCGGGTGACCCCCTGAGAGACAAACTCCAGAAACTCCTGCTTTGTCGTCAACGGTTCCAACACCAAGACCTGCCAGGTGCGCAAAGGATCTTTCTCTAAGAACGCAAACGCCGTCTTTCCGTCCTCCCCCAGGTATACCGCATAATACCCCGCCTCCGTCTGCCGCAGGCACTCGATGGGGAACGCCTCGTTCAGCTCCGTGAGTTTCCGGCGGCCCTTGGACAGATAGTATTGCAGGTCATGGAGCTTTGCCTGGGAATAGATGGTTTTCACCAGCTGGTCCCGAGGGGTGGTGTTGTTCGCCAGCGCCAGAATGGCCAGCTCCTCCTCCGAATAGTCGTAAGGCCGGGGCGTGGGCCTCGGTTCCGGGGTAGGTGTAGGAATCATTTCTGCGGGAGGAGAGGACATGACCTCCGATTGTACGTTATTACTGGCCGTACAGGCGCTGAGAAACAGCAACAGGACAACGAAGTAAAGACAAATCTTCTTCATCTTTTTCACCACTGTTTGGGGCTGCGGACAGAAACTTGGACCAGGAAATGGAAGTTTCTGCCAAACCTAGGG
>ERZ842401.5080-NODE-5080-length-14809-cov-3.382540_pt1 | contig 14809 bp, 11 predicted proteins | sample MGYA00521270_ERZ842401 | MGnify/ENA primary metagenome ERZ842401 (study PRJEB31892, sample SAMEA3878208) | bioreactor metagenome | biome: Moose rumen | place: Sweden | collected 2011-10 | study: EMG produced TPA metagenomics assembly of the PRJEB12797 data set...
CTCTTTCCCTACACGACGCTCTTCCGATCTCTCCAGTTACAAATTCTGAGTCGCCCGGATCATTGATTTGTACACGAGAGAACATTTGACGGACTAAAATCTCCAGGTGCTTTGGCGAAATTTCATGCCCCTGAGCCGCATAAACATTCAAGACGTCGTTCATGATATAGCGTTCGGTTGCCTCAACACCTTTATATTTCAATAGGTCTTGCAAATTAAGCGAACCAGTAGTTAACCTATCACCTGCAGTTACTGAGTCGTTGGATTTAACTACAAGCTCCGCATCACCAGGGACTTCAATCTTTACCGCAGATGCTCCAGCAGCCACTAGAATAACCGCATCTTTCACGAGCTCCACAATCCCATCATGAGGTGCTTTAATTCCGGCTTTATCACCACTCTTTTTTACCAAAGTGGCACCAGCCTTTACGCTTTCGCCATCTTTTACAGCTGGCTTACGCCCATCAAGTTCAAATCGTTCTATTGAGCCAGATTGTGGCGTAATTTGAATGACGTAGTGATTTCCGTCTTCCCAAACTTCAACCGTTCCATCAATCGGAGACACATAAGCTTGACCTTTAGGCGAACGCGCTTCCAAAAGCTCTTCTACACGCGGTAAACCTCGTGCAATTGCACCAGAACCCGCCACGCCAGAACCGTGTTTAGTATCGAGCGTTAACTGTGTACCCGGCTCACCAAGCGACTGCGCCGCAATCACACCGACCGGTTCATGCGCCGCCACGAGCTCACGCGTGGACATATCGATGCCGTAAGCCTTCCGCGGAATACCATCCACAGCCGTAGTTGAAAGAATCGATTGGATTTTAACAAAATCAATATTTTCGTCAGCTTCGATCTGCTCTGCCATCTCTTTCGTAATCAGCTCATCAGCCTCAAGATAGCCTGGCACCACTTCAGCTGTATAACGTCCAGTAAGACGCGCCGCAAAACCGATCCCAGAAAGCTCCGTCTCATTACGATAAACTGCAAAGCCCGGATCTTCTGCCTCTTCGTCAGTCGTAAATACATCTTGCGATACATCCACAAGGCGACGTGTCAAATACCCAGAGTCCGCCGTACGAAGAGCCGTCGACACCTGCCCCTGGCGCGCACCTCGTGTCGCAATAAACGACTCCAGCGTATTTAGCCCTTTCTTGTACGAAGACTTCACCGGAAGCTCAATCTCGTTGTTATTGATGTCTACCATGATACCAATTTCCGCCGAAGCAAGCTTGATGTTCGAAATGTTACCACGAGCACCAGAGTTCACCATCACCGCAATGTCCGTATCCATTTCAGCAAGTTTACTTTGCAAAAATTCCGAAATCTTCTTATCGATATCTCGCCAGTTGGCAATCGTTAGCTTGTAGCGCTCTTCCTCCGTCACTAAACCATCGTTAAATTGTTGCTGAATTAAAGCAGTCTTCGCGTCACCTTCTGCGATGAAATCATCAATCTCATCATAAGTCGGATAATCATCCTTAGCAGTCGAAATCGAAGCGATTGTCTCATATTCAAATGCCAAATCTTTCAAAGCATCTGCGGTCTTCACCATTACTTCAGAGCCATAAAGGTCAAAGATATCCGCCATTACTTTCGATAAGTGCTTTTTCGTTTGGACTGAGTTATCATAAGGATAATCCTTTGGCAAAATCTCATTAAAGATCACACGCCCAAGAGTAGTGTTTCTAATTTCTTTCTTTGCGAACACTCGAATCGGAGTCTGCAAAGCAATCAAACCTTGGTCATATGCCATCTCTGCTTCATAAACCGACGAAAATGCCTTAGCTTCGCCCATATCCGTCCCGGGTTTATCGTAAGTTAGATAATAAGCCCCAAGTACGACGTCCTGGTAAATTGCAAGCACCGGAGAACCATCAGCTGGCTTCAACAAATTTTTCGAAGCAGACATTAATTCCCTAGCCTCAGCTTGCGCAGCATCAGAAAGTGGCAAATGTACCGCCATCTGATCGCCATCGTAGTCCGCATTAAACCCAGACGCAACTAACGGATGCAATTTGATCGCTTTACCATCGATTAATCTCGGTTGGAAAGCCTGCACCGACAACCTGTGTAAGGACGGAGCACGGTTCAAAAGTACATATTTACCCTTAATTACTTCGTCCAAGGCATCCCAAACTATCGTTTCTTTGGCCTCAATCAACCTAGAAGCCGCCCGAATATTATTTGCATATTCATTGCCGATCAACCATGATATCACAAATGGCTTAAATAGCTCAAGCGCCATTTGCTTTGGCAAACCACATTCGTTGAGTTTGAGTTCTGGCCCTACCACAATCACTGAACGCCCAGAATAGTCTACGCGTTTACCAAGAAGATTCTGGCGGAACCGCCCCTGTTTACCCTTAAGTAAATCAGAAAGCGACTTCAACTTTCGTCGACCATTAGTAGAACTTGCGCCTCTAGAGCCATGCGCTGCCGAATTATCGATCAACGCGTCTACTGCTTCTTGGAGCATACGCATTTCATTGCGGCAAATCACCTCAGGCGCATTTAAGTCTAGCAATTTTTTCAAACGGTTATTTCTATTAATAACTCTGCGATAGAGGTCATTCAAATCAGAAGTTGCGAACCGACCACCAGGGAGCGCTATCATTGGGCGTAGGTCTGGTGGAATTACTGGAATCACTGTGAGAATCAGATCCTCAGGCTTAATCCCAGCCGCTTGCATACCCTCAAGCGTCTTCAGCCGTTTTTGAATTTTCTTTTCTTTTTGACCTTTTGCTTCTTCGCTTTCTTTTCTTAATTCCTCAATTAAATTATCGAGGTCGATCTCGTCGAGTATCTTCTTGATAGCAGTGGCGCCCATCTCTACTGTGATTAAACCTTCATATTCTTCAGGTAAATTACGATATTCAACTTCAGAAATAACGCCACCCTTCTTGAAAGATTCAAGCGTAGATTTTCTAGAGATATAATCACTTTCTAGATCTTGCAATTCTTTTGTCTGTTGTTCTGCTAGAGCCTTCACATCGGCCCCTTCAGCCTTTGCTTCTTTCTCATAACGAATCTTGATCGCGTCTCTTGCAGCATTGGTCTGACCTTCTAAGCTTTCGAGCAGTTTGTTGATTTCCTCGGTTTTAGCATCGATAATCAAATAAGTCGCAAAATAAACTACACGCTCAATATTTTTTACCGTCATGTCAAGAAGAAGTGACAATGCTGACGGAATACCACGCATAAACCAAATGTGCGCCACCGGTGCCGCAAGAGCAATATGCCCCATACGTTCACGTCGAGTGATAGATTTAGTAACTAAGTTACCCTCTTTATCAACCGCCGCTTCTCGTGAACGAACACCCTTCAACTTTGAATCGTGCGGGTTAATGTCCTTCGTTGGTCCAAAAATCCTTTCACAAAACAAACCATCACGCTCTGGTTTTTGAGTGCGATAATTAATGGTTTCAGGCTTCGTGACTTCGCCATAACTCCAATTCAAAATGTCGTCTCGGCTAGCCACCGTTAGTCTAATCGAATCAAAATCCGAAGCGCTGATAAAATTATCCATCCACGCCATATTAGAACTCCTCTCCGAGGTCGACTGTACCATCATCTTCGTCAGCCTCTGTTATTTCTATACCTTCCTCAGCCATCATTGCTTCCGCCTCCGCTTCATCGAGGTCTAAAATTTGTGGCTCAGTTTCTTTTTTATGTTGATCATAGATGGATTGATCATCTTTGTTTTTTTCAATTTCCTTTGATGTTTTTTCTATCACATCACCAGCATCCGTTGCCTCGCCATGGTCAAGCAGATCCACTTTCAAACCTAGACCCTGGAGCTCTTTCACTAAGACGTTGAATCCCTCTGGAAGCTTCGGCCCTTCGATCGGCTCATGTTTAATAATCGCTTCGTAAGCCTTGGCACGTCCATAGACATCGTCAGACTTAATCGTGAGCATTTCCTGAAGAGTAGTAGCAGCACCATAAGCTTCTAGTGCCCAGACTTCCATTTCTCCAAAGCGCTGACCACCATTCTGAGCTTTACCGCCTAGCGGCTGTTGCGTCACCATAGTGTAAGGCCCAGTTGAACGAGCGTGAATTTTATCTTCCACCATGTGGTGAAGCTTAAGCATATGCATCACGCCAACCGATGTTCTCTCGTTAAACGGCTCACCAGTGAGGCCATCATAAAGCTGCACACGACCGTCACGCGCATATCCAGCCTTTTCGAGCTCATCGGAAATAACTTCATCCGGGACACCGTTAAAGGACGGGGTGGCTACTTTATAGCCTAAAGCCTTTGCTGCCATACCTAGGTGCGTTTCGAAAAGCTGGCCTAAGTTCATACGACTTGGCACGCCCATCGGGCTAAGCACGATGTCAATCGGAGTACCATCTTCCATAAATGGCATATCTTCTACCGGCAATACTCTAGATACCACACCCTTATTGCCATGTCGACCAGCCAACTTATCGCCGACGCCAATCTTGCGCATCTCTGCTACAAAAATCTTAATCTGCATAATTACACCGGCTTTAAGGTCATGACCCTGTTCACGAGTGTAAACCCGTACATCAACCACCTTACCAGTGGAAGAACCGTTCATTCTGACCGAAGTATCACGTACATCCTTAGCTTTCTCACCAAAGATTGCACGAAGCAGGCGCTCCTCTGAACTTAATTCCTGTTCACCCTTAGGCGTAATTTTACCCACGAGGATATCACCATTTTTTACTTCCGAGCCAACCGTTACGATACCGTCTTCGCCGAGATGTCTCAGAGAATGTTCCGAAACATTTGGAATATCACGCGTTACTTGTTCTGGCCCAAGTTTAGTTTCACGAACTTCCACGTCGAAATCTTTAATATTGATAGACGTCAGAGTATCATCTTCTACCAAACGATTTGAAATTACGATAGCGTCATCCATATTATAGCCACGCCAAGGCATAAATGCTACCAATAAGTCACGGCCCAAAGCAAGCTCGCCATTATTTATTGAAGCACCTTCGATTAAAATATCACCTTTTTTGACCTTTTGCCCACGCACGACTATACAACGCTGGTTATAGCACCTGTCATCATTGGTTTTTTCAAAATGCTGTAATTTATATTCTTTGTCTCCACCTTTATCATAAGTCACGATTACGCTTTCGCCGTCAGCTTTCTTTACTACACCAGTACCAGATGCCGTGATAAGCTGAGAAGTGTTCTTCGCAACTTCGCCTTCAATACCAGTCCCGACAATCGGATCGTCTTGACGAAGTAGAGGCACCGCCTGTTTCTGCATAGCGCAAGCCATCAAAGATCGGTCAACACGGTTTTTCTCTACAAATGGAATAAGCGACGCTGAAACACCCAAAATCTCTTTGTGTGCTGCATCGATATGTGTCACGCGGCTCGCTTCCACTTGAGATGGCGCTCCGTGCACTCGAGCGGATACCCAGTCTTCCACAAACTTTCCATTCTTATCAACCTTTACCGACGCATCCGCGATAATCATATCGTTCTCGGTATCTGCGTCCATATAAACAACTTCGTCAGTTACTTTGCCATTTTTTACTACTCGATAAGGAGCCTCGATAAATCCATACTCATTAATTCGGGCATATGTCGCAAAGTTAAGCACCAAACCGACGTTTCCACCTTCTGGCGTCTCAACCGTACAAATACGGCCGTAATGAGTCGGGTGCGCATCCCGCACGTCAAATCCAGCGCGTTCACGAGTAAGACCCCCTGGGCCCATCGAGCTTAGGCGCCTCTTGTGCGCTAATTCAGAAAACGGATTGGCTTCATCCATCAGCTGTGAAAGCTGTGAGGTAGCAAAGAATTCTTTCACTGCTGCAACTACTGGTCTAGAATTCAAAAGTTGCGAAGGCGTGACTTCATCAAGATTTGCCATCGACATCCGGTCTAGAATATTCCTCTGCAAGCGTAGCATACCTAACCGGAACTGCCTTTGCACTAATTCGCCAACTAATTTTACACGGCGATTTGACAATGAATCGATGTCATCTGCCGGATCCTGAGTGTTATTTAGGCGGATTACCTCCGAAACAATCGCCACCACATCATCCATTTGCAAAGTCCTAAACTCTGGCTTATTTGGCGTATCAAAGCCAAGTCGGCGATTGATCTTAAAGCGCCCCACGTTCGAATAATCATAGCGTTTCTGATCGAAGAACATTCTTTCAATCATCGACTTAGCGTTCTCAACAGTCGCTAGATCACCCGGGCGAATCCTTCGATATACTTCTAAAAGAGCTTCGCCCTGCGAAGAAGTCGTATCTTTTTCAAGAGTCGCTTCAATGTAGCTTTTCTCACCAGTATCAATCTTTTCAAATCTCGACTTAATTTCTGACTTTGAAAGCCCCAAAGCACGTAAGAAAGTCGTCACCGGAATCTTTCGACGTCGATCAATCTTTACATAAATTGCACCATTCGTGGCTGTTTCAAACTCAAGCCACGCCCCACGCCCTGGGATCACCTTGGCGCCATAATAACGCTTCAACCCGATAGTCTCAGCATTAAAGAACACACCGGCCGAACGAATCAACTGAGAGACAATTACTCTTTCTGTACCGTTAATGATGAACGTCGCCCGCTCAGTCATCCAAGGATAATCACCGAAGTAAATATCCTGTTCTTTCTTCTCGCCCGTTACTTTATTTTCTAGCTCGACTAGAACATGCAAAGGCGCCTCATACGTCGCAAGATTATACTTCGCTTCCTGTTCCGTTTCTTTTGGGTCTTTAAAATAATAATCTTTAAACCTTAAAGATAGTTTTTGACCGGTATAATCGTCGATCGGATTAAGCTCAGCAAAAACTTCCCTAAGTCCATTTTTGACAAAGTCTTCCCACGAATCTTTTTGGTGTGCTGTAAGATCCGGAATCGGAAGAGCTTGGTCGCCTTCAGTGAAAAATACCCTTTCACTTGACTTTGGTTTTGTAGCCATTCTACCTCTTTTTTATTAGTGTTATTAATCTTTTTTGATAATCCTAAAAAGCTAACTCCTAACTTCTAAAAATTATCTCAGCGCCGAAGATTACTGCCTTATTTCCCCCAGAGAGTCGCCAGCTCCCACAAGTTACAAAAACAAGGCACACTACTTCTTCATATAATATTATCACAAACTTAAAAATAAAACAATACTTAAAACCCAAAATCCCCCTTCAACGTAGGGGGATTTCGAAACATAGATAAAGCTCTCAACTCTATTGTTTTATCTTGTAAGCAAACTCGCAGTTAGTTAGCCTATGTTTAATTATAGCTCGGAAGATTAAAAAGTCAAGACTTTTTCTTGTTTTTTCAGCAAAAACCCGCCATCTTACCAACCTGGCGGGTTTTACAAAATTTATATGTCTAAATCGTCTAGATCGGCTAATTCTGCTCTGGTCTTCTCGGCTAACTCACTAGATTCCATCTCGCTCTCTTCCTCATCCTCCGCTTCATTGTCCTCGTCAATCTCAGCTTGAGGCTTCTCTTCCCGCCTTGCCCCCTCACCTTCGTCCGTGTTGACAATTTTTAAGTTGTATCTTGCATCTTGTTTCGTACCCAAAGCACGCAACAAAACCCGGATAGCTTGCGCTGTCACACCTCTTTTGCCAATTACCCTTCCTACATCCTCTGGATCCACCGTAAGAGATAGCAACACCCCTTTTTCATCAATTTTACGGTCTACAGAAACCTTATCAGGATTATTTACTAGAGTTTTTACGATATATTCTACGAATTGTTGGTCGATAGTAGCCATTTCTTTCTCCAAATTAGTTATTTTTATTTATTATATCATAGTTTTTATACCCATTGGCAATTTTATCAAATATATTTATCCCTGTTAACTTGACAAAAAATTATTTTTGGTGTATAATAAATACATGGTATATCTTGTACCTTAATTTTGTAGTTTTGCCTTTTAAGCACCCGAATTATTGCAGAATTCACCTATTTTTTATAAAGATAAGTGATAATGCAATAATTTGGAGGTAAAAAAATGGAAACGGTTAAGAATGAGAAGAAAGATCTGAAGATGAAGACTATTCGTGAAGCCTTTACGAGCGAGCAGAAATGCGATCGCATCGCCGCCCTGAAGGCTTGCATGGGTCGTAGTGACATCCCGATTAATTTAATCGAAGCAGCCTTAAGTGATCCTGACGGAGATATCAGAAGAAACGCCGAGAGGGTTTGTGGCAGCATTGTCATTACACCCGGAAAAGTCTGGCGCGGCATTTACAATTCTCGCCCTGAAATCGTTCTTGCCACTATTCGTTCGGTAAGAGGCCGCGGCGAGCTCACGCTCGACTTTGTCATTCATTGCTTAAAGAACAATGATGATCGCGTCAAACTGGCTATAGCAAAAGCCTGCACCGACGTAGAAGTCCCCGCAGAAACCGTATTCGAATGGTTAAATAGTCACGAATACTATCGCCAACTCGCTGCTGCCTATTCGTGCGCCAAAAACCCTGCCGTCGCCACGCGTTTCCTTGGCATTATGCTGGATGCCCGCAATAATGACGTTCGCCGAGTTGCCTTAGAAGTTGCAGCGACAATCCCCCACCCCCCGCATTACAGCACGATCACTCCGCCCCAAAAGGTATATAAAAAATGTCTCGGTGACGTAATCGTAGTCGCCAAAATACCCGACAATGCCATCGTTTATGGCGAGCTTAGCGGCCCTTGTCGAGCCAATAAAGCCGAAATTGTCGGCATTAAGGGCAGCTTCTATGGCGAGTCTGTTGGTATCTCGGTCTACGACCTGACAACGACTTACCGCGTTGGAGACAAAATCGAATTCAACGATGATGAGTTTAATAAGTCAAAAACCCCTTATAGCGGCCCGGGCTTCTACTTCTTCTGTGACGAAACATTGGCGAAAATCTACAATCTCTAAGCACCTTAAAAATAACCCCGATCTACTCGGGGTTATTTTCATAAGTTTATTCCGCCACAGATTCTGCTGTTGGTTCAACCGGAGCCTCCGAAACAGGCTCCTCTTTTGGCTGATTTTTGCGAAGCTTATCAGCGTGCTTTGCGGCTACGTTTTTAGGAGCCGGCTCTTTGTACCATTTTGGTAACTTTACGCCATTTTTCTTTAAAATGAACGCCACGCGGCTAGAAGGCTGCGCCCCATTAGATAGATATTTCTCCACCGCTTCTTTATCGAGGGTCAGAGCCTTCGTCGCAGGGTTATAGTTGCCGACCTCAGCCACGACGCGCCCCGAGAGTGGGTGGCGCTGGGATTCTTGGACGACTATCCGGTACGTAGGGTAATGCGTCCGGCCATTACGTTGCATGCGAATCGCTAGCATTTTTTCTCCTTAAATTATTAACCTCACCATTATACCTAATTTCCTCTAAAAAATCAAGCCCCATACGGGGCCTGTTTTAACAACTTCTTAGGAATTTTTCGTTTCTTTTTCAATCTTTTTATACAACTTCACGCCTTCTCTAGCCGCCTCAGTCTGCGCTTCTTGCTTAGAATGCCCCGTTCCCACACCTTTTAGCTCATCGCCCACATATACCCCAATCGTAAATGTTTTGTCGTGATCCGGGCCATCCTCCTTTAAAGTCTTATAAATTGGCGTAATGCCGTCTATTTTTTGAGCCAACTCTTGTACGTAAGATTTCGGGTCTCTCCAGGATCCTTCTTCTAGCACGGTGTCGATTTTCACTAAAATATGCTTTGCAATAAAATCTTTTGCTACATCATACCCCTGATCTAAATAAATCGCCCCGATCACCGCCTCAAAACAATCCGCCAAAATCACATCATGCGCCCGCTCTGAACCATTCTGCTCGCCCTTCGACAGTCGTACCAGTGGCTCATAACCTAATTCTTTACCAGCGTCTCCAATTGACTCCGTCCGCACCAACGCCGCCCGAAGCGCCGTCATAATTCCCTCAGATTCACTGTAATTTCTATACAAAAAATCCGAAGAAACTAGCTCCAAGACCGCGTCTCCCAAAAACTCTAATCTTTCGTTATGATCATGTACTTTCTTATGTTCATTTACATAACTTCTATGCGTCAACGCAGTAACTAGTAAATTGATATCATTAAACTCAAATCCTAGTTTTTCTTTAGCAAATTCTTGATATGCACTTGTATCCATTTTCCTCCTTTTAGTAATCCCCTGCTCTTATTTTTTTCTTCGCAATCAACATCAGTCTACCGATATCTTCATATTCAATCGTCTCGAGGGCCTCAGCAAACGAAAACCATTTTATGCCTTTCATCCACTTTTCCGGTGTTGGCTTTTCGTGATTATCTAAAGACTGCACTAAATAGATCTGCGTGGTCATTAAAACTAGTTTGTCCAACCTCCGATATTTAAAATGGATTTTCCCCAACCACGTCAAAACTGAAAGATTCTGAAGCCCAGTCTCCTCCTCAATCTCTCTCCTAGCGGTCACTTTCGCCGTTTCCCCTGGTTCAATATGCCCTTTCGGTATCGTCCAGCGCTCCTTTGAGTCCTGAATCAGTAAAACCTCAATGTCTTTTCTATCTTTAGTAAACCGAAAAACAATCCCCCCAGAAGTCGGTTCACGCACAATCGATTGTATCGTCGATTTGTTTCGAAAAACAGCCGATTTAATTTTTGCGAAAGCCGACTCTTTAACTTTCTCCGTCGGCAGCGCCTCCGGTACTTTGAGTGCTCTCCGCCCCGTCGGCTCTACCATTGGTCTTATTTTTTGATCCATTATTTTCTTCAACAATTCCGAGCTCTTTATACGCCGTCCCCAAAACTCCGTTCACGAACCTGGACGAATTTTCAGATCCAAACGCTTTTGCGAGCTCTACGGCTTCATTAATTGCAACTTTCGGTGGTATTGCATCTCTGCATTCCGAAAGCTCATATAACCCCATCCGTAGGACATTTCGATCAATCGCCGCGATAGAACTAATCGGCCACTCTGGCGCCATCGGCTGCAGAGCTGCATCTAAAGCATCAAAATTATCGGTCACCTTATGAGCTAAATTATACACAAACTCCGTGTCACCAAGCGTTTTCTCGTAAGGTTCGATATTTTTTGCGACGATAATGTCCAAATCGACTTCTGGGTCATTTGCGAGAGTTCTTAGCTCATATTCATATAAGCTCTGTAGAACAATTACTCTACCTAAATGTCGATTGCTAGCCATATCTTTTAATCTTCTCTTTTTAGTGTTTTCTTATTGGTTTTAATTTTGAGGTTTGGGGTCTTTTTCTTGGTCTCAAACGCTTTCACCGGAGAAGTTTTATTGACCCTCCGAGCTAGCGCGAGCCTGAGATGACTCCTGCGAAGCCCAGTCTTGCGCGGGCTACTTTGTTTCTTAGGTTCAGGCATTTTACTCCTTAATTTTATAGATAATTTTATCTATTCTATCACTTTTCATCAGATCAATCAAGAGGTTGACTTTTCTACCAAAGTGTGATATAATTAAATTATAGCGCTTTGAGCGCCTTTTTTATGGCAGGGCGATCAAATCCAACTATTCTTTCTCCGTTAATCTCCGTTACCGGCACGGTGCTTATGTCTTTTTCTTTCGTTGCGTCCACCTCAACGTATTTCACCCCCATGTCATCCAGCCAATCCATCAAGGCATGGCAATATGCACAAGTTGGCGTAGTATATATCTTTATCATAGGTTCATTATACCATACATCGCAATTCCCGCTGCCACCGAAACGTTAAATGACTCCTTTTTACCCTTCATCGGTATTTCGACAAATAAATCAATCACATCATAAAGTGAATAATCTATTCCATTTACCTCTTCACCTAAAACTAAGATCACATTATCAGTCAACCTACCCTTCAACTCTGGATCATTTAGCGCCATAATGGGCACATTTGCAATGTTATTTTCGAGCCCTACTACTTGCCAGCCCTGCTTTTTCAGTTTTTGAATTTCTGAAATTATATCACCAGATGCATAAATATCTAGCATATCCTCCGCCCCAAGTGCCGTTTTATGTATTTCCTTATCCAACTTTTCTCTCAAATGTGGTAATAAATCTTTGTCGTGCACTCGTGGAGTATAGCCCGATAATATCACCTTCTCTACCCCCATCCCTTCTGCCGTCCGGAGAATTGCCCCGACATTATAAGTTGATCTAATATTATCAAGTACTAATATCATTTTCATAAAAATATGTTATAATATTATTTATGGAAAGTCAAATCATCTCGGATCTTCAGGCCGGCAAAATCGTCACCATCCCGACTGAAACCGTCGAGGGTTACGCTGTGTCCTTAAGCTCCGAACAAGCTATCAGAGACTTAATGCAGCTCAAAGAGCGTGATTTTAATTCCGATAAAATCTTCACCTTGGTGCCAGAATCCGTCAATGACATCTCAAAGTACGTTGTCGTCTCGCCGTCCGTAAAATCTTTAATCTCTCAATATCTACCCGGGGAACTTACTTTGATTCTACCCAAAAACCCAAATTTCCACCATTTTTATTTTGACGAGTTTTTCCGCCGCGGACGCAAAATTGGAATCGGCATCCGCATCCCAAACCATCCTCTCTTTGCCAAGATTTTACCAAAAACCGGTCCTCTCCTCCTCACCTCGGCCAACCCCAAAGGTGGCACCCCAAAATCTTTCACAGGTCATAAGCCCTCAACTATTATTGACCTTACCAGTGAAACGCCTAAAATCCTCCGCCAAGGCGACCTAATTATTAGATTATAGACTCATCACTTTTTCCAAAATCATGGTATAATATATCCCATGGAAAGATACGAACCACTCAAAATCGAAGCAAAATGGCAAAAAATCTGGGAAGAAACTGAGCCTTTCAAGGCTACCGAAAAACCCGGTGTCCCTAAAATGATGCTTGCCGAAATGTTCCCTTACCCTTCTGGTGCCGGCCTCCACGTCGGCCACGTTCGTAACTTCACTATCGTAGATGTACTTACTCGGTTTTATCGCCAACAGGGTCTAAACGTTCTTCGCCCCTTTGGCTACGACACTTTTGGCCTTCCTGCCGAAAACTATGCCATTAAAACTGGCACTGCCCCACAGAAAGTCACCAAGGTCAATATCGCTAATTTCCGCAAACAAGCCAAGCGCCTAGGCTATGCCATCGACTGGTCGCGCGAGATCAACACTTCCGACCCAGAGTATTATAAGTGGACTCAGTGGTGTTTCCTTCAGCTTTACAAAAAAGGCCTCGCCTACCAAAAAGAATCCTACCAGTGGTGGTGTCCAATAGACCAGACCGTCCTCGCCAACGAGCAAGTCGAAAACGGCAAATGTTGGCGCTGTGGCCACGAAGTCGAAAAGAAAAAGATGAAGCAATGGTTCTTCAAAATCACCGAATACGCCGACGAGTTACTCGCCGAAATTGACACCCTCGACTGGCCCGACAAAATCAAGACCATGCAAAAGAACTGGATCGGCCGCAGCGTCGGCGCGGAGATAGACTTTCACTTAGCGACCGAGCAGCCAGCCGAAGGACTTGCTATGTGTCCTAAGGAACATGAAGACTTGGCCAGAGCGGCCCGGAGCGTGTCCGCAGGACACGCAGCAAGTCCTTCGGCTAGCTCGCGTTACGTCAAAGTCTTCACCACCCGCCCTGATACAATTATGGGCGCCACGTTCCTGGTCGTCGCTCCCGAATACCCTGGTCTCGAATACCTACTCACCGACGACACCCGCGAAAAGGTCCTAGAATACAAAGCCGAGGCCCTCAAAAAATCCGAAATCGAACGTCAAGAGAACAAAGAAAAAACCGGCGTCTTTACTGGCTCATATGCTATCAACCCTGCCACCAAAGAGGAAATCCCAATTTATGTAGCAGATTACGTTTTGTCCGGCTACGGTACCGGTGCCATCATGGCAGTGCCTGCTTACGACGAACGCGACCGTGAATTTGCCGAAAAGTTCGATCTACCGATCGTCGAAGCCGAGCTGATTGACCGCGATCTTTATGGTACCCCCAAGACTACCTACCGCATGCGCGACTGGCTAATTTCTCGCCAACGTTACTGGGGTTGCCCCATCCCAATCGCTTACGACAAAGAGGGTAATCCGCACCCCATCCCAAAGGATCAGCTCCCAGTCGTTATCCCAGAAGTTACCGATTATCAGCCCGACAATTCTGGCCGTTCTGCCTTAGCTAAGGCTACCGACTGGCTCAAAGTCACTCTTTATAATGAGGAAACTGGCCAAATGGAAGAAATGACTCGCGAGACCGACACTCTCGACGGCTACGCCTGCTCCTCATGGTATCTCTGGCGTTACGCGTCACCGCATGACAAAGACCGTGCTTGGGACCCAGAAGCTATCAAATACTGGGAACCAGTCGACATCTACGTCGGAGCCGACCACGCCGTCGCCCATCTCTTATACATTCGTTTTTGGTGTAAATTCTTTGCCGACCAAGGCTACCTGCCCTTCCGTGAGCCAGTCAAAAAGCTCATCTATCACGGCTATATCAACGCCCCAGACGGCAAAAAGATGAGCAAATCTAAAGGCAATGTCATTGACCCACTAGATGTTATTGACGAAGGCTACGGTGCCGATACCCTCCGTACTTACGAGATGTTCATCGGCCCCGTCGAGCTCGATGCCGCCTGGGATCCCCGCTCCGTCGGTGGCGTCTACCGCTTCTTGAACCGTTGCTGGACGCTGGTGTTTAGTGTTGATAATGAACCGGAAGGCCGTATTTTGCAACACTCCGCAGACTCCAGCAGTCATTTTGACAACGGTCACGGTCGAGTATCCGGTACTGAAATACCGGGACGAGACCGCCTGACCCGTGGTGAAAATGACGACTGCGAGTCGAGGACGTTGCAAAATAAGGCCTCCGATTCGAATAATCGAACTAATACGACGACCGTTAGAAATAAGACC
>ERZ842401.5081-NODE-5081-length-14805-cov-9.792814_pt1 | contig 14805 bp, 14 predicted proteins | sample MGYA00521270_ERZ842401 | MGnify/ENA primary metagenome ERZ842401 (study PRJEB31892, sample SAMEA3878208) | bioreactor metagenome | biome: Moose rumen | place: Sweden | collected 2011-10 | study: EMG produced TPA metagenomics assembly of the PRJEB12797 data set...
TTTAACGATATTTTTATCGCTTTTTGCTGTTCCGTTTTAAATTTGTCGTAACATTAAAATCTTGCACGCCGCAAATGACGTTTTTAAGCTGTAAACAAATCTTTTATTTTATCAAAAAAGCTTTTTTCCTGCGGTTGGCAACCATCTTTACTGATAGAGCGAAACTCTTCCAATAATTCCTTTTGTCTTGCCGAGAGATTAACCGGAGTTTCCACTTTCAGTTTAACAAACAAATCTCCGCGGGAGTTAGAGCGCATAATACTCATTCCCTGCCCTTTAATTCGAATAATATCCTCGGATTGTGAGCCGGCAGGAATTTTCAATTCAATTTTATTGCCATCGACTGAAGGAATTTCCAAATTACCTCCCAAGGCTGCACAACACATCGAAACCGGTAGTTGGGCGTATAAATTATTATCGGCGCGTTCATAAATCGGGTGAGGTTTAATATTTATAAATACATATAAATCGCCATTTTCGCCACCGCGTATACCGGCTTGGCCGCCGCCGGCTATTCTGATACGAGCTCCGTCATAAATACCTGCCGGAATTTTAACTTTGAGAGTTTTTTGATGTTTAATAGCGCCTTTACCCTTACATTCATCACATTTATCTTTTGCTAAATATCCCGTTCCGCCGCAATAAGGACAGGGCTGTTCCATTACAAAAAATCCCTGTTGCACTCTTACTTTACCACTTCCGGAACAATGAGAACAAGAAGGAGCTGCGTTACCGTCTTTAGTGCCGTGTCCGTGGCATTTTTCGCAAGGAATAGTCGAATCAATAGTGATTTCTTTTTCCACACCGCTGAAAGCTTCATTAAGAGATATAGAAATGTCATAACGCATATCTTCGCCGCGTTGTTCATAAGAATTTTTGCGATTACGATTAGAACCGCCCATAAATTCCTCGAATACGGAAGAGAAGATATCGGCAAATCCACCGCCGGAAGAGAAATTAAAATCGAATCCGCCGAAGGGATTGCCGCCGCTACCGTTAAAAGCTTGATGCCCGTAGCGATCATAAGCAGCGCGTTTTTGTTCGTCCTTGAGGATTTCATAAGCTTCATTAATTTCTTTGAACTTAGCCTCGGCATCTTTATCACCGGGATTGCGATCGGGATGATATTGCATAGCCAAACGGCGAAAAGATTTTTTTATCTCATCGGCGGAAGCATCTTTTTTTATTTCCAAAATCTCGTAATAATCTCTCTGCGCCATAATTAAATTTCCTTAATACATAAACTTAAGTGTTATTTAGGGCTTTTATAAATAAAAAGCAAGCAATTAAATATATAAAATGCAACTAATTTATTGTCAAAGCGCTTGTTTTTTTATTCCTACCGCATTAAATTAAGACAAATAAATATTGTTAAAGGAGATAAAAAATGAGTAAGCAAATTGCCAATTTAGGTATTGTGGTTAGAGATTTCAGCAAAATTTCCGAAGTTAATGCCCTGTTGCATCAATATTCTGATGATATTATCAGTCGTAGCGGTATGCCTTATAAAGATCGCGGAGTTCGTCTTATCAGTGTTATATTGGATAGTAATATTCAAAAAATCAGCGATTTAAGCAGTAAATTGAGTGCACTTGAAGGCATCAGTTCACAAATAATGACTTTTGATTTATAATTTGATATTTTCTTTGTAGAAAAGACTATTTTCGCACTGCAAAATCAATAAATTGCGCCTGCAGATAACTATTTAAATCCGTGTCGCTTACCAAAGCTTCACACATATCGTCTGTTGATATTTTATCACTGTCAACCGGACGGTATTTTTGTAAAAAGTATTTTTTGACACCCTTTTCTTTTATGGTTTGGGCAATTAACCATAAATCATCAATACTTAAAAACCTTGGATCACAGGTGGTGCGGCACTCAAAGTCACCACCCCATTCAAGCAACAAATCTAAACTTTTTTGCACTTTTTTAAGGTGATTAACCCCAATAATTGATTGATATTTTTTTTCATTAAACGGCGCTTTTATATCTAACCCAACCCAATCAACCAGAGGCAAAACCTTAGCTAAATGTTCGGGGCGGTAACCTCCGGTATGTAATCCAATCTTAAAACCTAAATCTTTAACCTGCTTGATGGCGTCGCTCAAGCAATCCTGCACCAACGGCTCGCCACCGGAAAAAGTTACCGCATCTAAACGCCCTACCCTCCTATGTAAAAAATCAACGAATTTCTCCCACGAAAAATCGTTTTCTTGCAAAATCCGGCGAATCGAGGCATTGTGGCAAAAAGGGCATTTCCACGGGCACCCTTGCATAAATACTACCGCGCTCAAGGTTCCGGGAAAATCAACGGCGCTGAATTTCTCAACGCCGCCGACCACAATCTTATTATTGTTCATTGGTTATTATTCTGCCGCAATCGCTTCAGCATCACAATCACAATGACAAGAACAGCTGTTTAACGCTTTGGCTTCAGAGAAGCAAACACGCGAATCGAACTCAGACTTTTTGCCTACGTTGAACTCAGAATAAGGGCGGAGGTATCCCATAACGCGAGTCCATACTTCGCAGGGTTGTCTTTCTTCGTCGTTCAATTTGATGTCTTCAAAGTTAATAGTTGTCATTATTTTTTCTCCATAGGGTTGTTTAATTGTAATACAAAATTGTTTCTTAAGCAACATCTTTTCTGGATGCCGCGGCTCTTTTAGCTGCCTTCTTTTCTTCATCACAAATCGGGCAGTATTTGTGTTCTCCCGAAATATATCCGTGCTTGGGGCAAATGGAAAATGTCGGGGTAATGGTTACATAAGGCAAACGATAGTTCGTCAAAACACGTTTTACAATGTCGCGACAAACTTTGGCTGATGATATGCGCTGCCCCATATAGAGGTGCAACACAGTGCCGCCGGTGTATTTGGTTTGAAGGGTGGATTGCAATTCCAAGGCCTCAAACGGATCATCAGTATAACCCACCGGCAACTGTGATGAATTGGTATAAAACGGATTCTCTTTCGGACCGGCTTGGATAATATCAGCATAGCGCTTTTTATCTTCACGGGCAAAACGAGTGGTCGCACCTTCGGCCGGAGTGGCTTCAAGGTTATACATATGACCGGTCTCCTCTTGAATTTTAACTAACTTATCGCGGATGTAATCCAAGAATTTGATAGCAAAATTTTGCCCCCATTCATCAGCAATTTCGTGCTCATCATTAGTGTAGTTTCTAATCATCTCGTTGATGCCGTTAACACCAATGGTTGAGAAGTGATTGCGCAAAGTGCCAAGATAACGTTTGGTATAGGGGAACAAGCCTTGATCAATCAAGCGTTGAATGAGCTTGCGTTTGATTTCCAAAGATACTTTAGCCATATCGATTAACTCATCTAAGCGGGCATATAATCCGGCCTCATTGCCTTTGTAAACATAACCCAAACGAGCGCAATTGATAGTAACTACACCGATTGAACCGGTTTGCTCAGCCGAGCCGAATAAGCCGTTGCCGCGAGCCAATAATTCACGCAAGTCAAGTTGCAAGCGGCAGCACATTGAGCGAATCTGACCGGGTTTTAATACCGAATTGATAAAGTTTTGGAAATAAGGTAAACCGTATTTGGCAGTCATTTCAAACAACAATTCGGTGTTTTCATCTTCCCACGGAAAATCTGGTGTCATATTGTAGGTAGGAATCGGGAATGTGAACGGACGCCCCTTGATGTCACCTTTCATCATAACCTCAATGTAGGCTTTGTTAATCATATGCATTTCTTCTTTTAGATCGCCATAGGTGAAATCTTGCTCAACACCTGCAATCAAAGGATGCTTGTCGCGCAAATCATCAGGGCATACCCAATCAAAAGTAAAGTTGGTGAAAGGAGTTTGTGAGCCCCAACGTGAGGGAACGTTCAAATTGTAAATCAGTTCCTGCATACTTTGATAAACTTGATTGTAGGATAATTTATCTTTGCGAACATAAGGAGCTAAGTAAGTATCTACTGACGAGAAAGCTTGTGCTCCGGCCCATTCGTTTTGCAAAGTGCCCATAAAGTTGACCATTTGACCAACCGCGGCACTCAAGTGCTTAGCCGGACCGGCTTCAGCCTTACCGGGAACACCGTTGAAACCTTCGTGGAGTAAGTTCTTCAACGACCAACCGGCACAATAGGCAGCCAACATACTCAAATCGTGAATATGAAAATCGCCATTGCGATGAGCTTCACCAATGGCCGCCGGATAAACGTGGCTCAGCCAATAGTTAGCGGTAACCTTACCGGCAACATTCAAAATTAAACCGCCGTTGGAATAACCTTGGTTAGCATTTTCGTTAATACGCCAATCCAATTTCTCCAAATATTCGTTAACCGAGCTTTCTACATCGACCATAACCTTGTTGTCTTGACGAACGCGAGTGCGCTGGTCGCGATACAAAATATAAGCTTTGGCTGTATTAAAATAGTTGGCAGAAATCAAAACCTGCTCAACTATATCTTGTATCTGCTCAATGTCGGGAAGATTCTTCTCGGAAAACTTATGTTTCAATACTTTCAAAACCTGCGCGGTTAATAAGCGGCTCTCATCTTCATCAAACTCCTTAGTGGCAAGGCCGGCTTTATTAATGGCGTTGAAAATTTTCTCGGCATCAAAAGGCGCTAAAGTCCCGTCGCGTTTAGAAATTTGCGCAATACCGATATTTTCTTCGGTAGTTGATGACGTCTTAGTGGTGGTCTTAGTCATTACTCTTGTCTTCTTTCACTGCTAAAAAGTGTTAAACCGATATTTTGTTTTAATTGTTAGTAACATACAATATATAGTCTTAATAAAAAGTAAAGATACTAGATATAGTATGCACAATTTTTTTTGCTTTGTTATTGGTGATGATTTTTACAGATAAAAAATCAGCTCTCAACCATAAAATTTTGTGAATAAATTTGATTATCTTCTATCTATTTAAAAACGTGTCATAAATTTTTTTTTACTATGAGGATAAATATCTTAATAACTTTAAAAGGCGCAGAAATCCGCCGTTTTTTTGGGAAATTTAAGCTAAAAATTAAATCTTTTATCGCTAATTTCGCAAAGGTTAAATTTTTGTTTTTTGGCGAATCGCAACTTGTCTTTTTGCCTACTTTAAAATGTATTGTATACATATATATAAAGTGAGTTCCATTATTTTAACGAGGAGAAAGATATGAAAAAACTGTTAGTTATGTTCGGACTGGTGACCGCTTTGAGTACTGCACATATTGCTCAAGCGATGAGCAAACATCACGGAGGTTATCAAAACACCACTATGCCGGTAATGAATATTTCCGAAGTGTTGGTTTTGGAAGATGACGCACCGGTTAAAGTATCCGGCAAAATCACCAAACAGGTTAAAGGGGATAAATATCAATTGGAGGATACAACCGGCACAATAATTGTAGAAATCGAATCGGAAGCGTGGAATGGAAATACCATCACCGAAACCGACGAGGTAATTATTTTGGGTGAAGTTGATAAAGATAAAGGCGGCACCGAAATTGATGCTAAGGCGATTATAAAAAAATAGAATCAGATTGGAGGATTCGTTTTGAGCGGCTCTCAGGGCCGCTTTTTTTATTATACATAACATTAAAGCAAAAATTTGTTGCATAATAAAAATATTGTGATAGATATGATGTGTTTTCGGAACAAAAGTTCAGTCTGGCAAAAGCTCTTGTATGGGGCTCGAGGATAAAAACAACCGTTGCTCCGGTTATTTTTACCGCAGAAGGCGAAGTTTGATTAGATTTTTGAGAAGTCGCAAAACTTTGGAAAAATCTTAGCAAACGAACGGAAATGAGCGAGAATCGCGAATTTAGAAGTCGGCGAATTCTTGCACCCGAAAGAATTATTTTGAATTTGATATTTGTATCGGGACGTAGTTCAGTCTGGTAGAGCGCTTGCATGGGGTGCAAGAAGTCGGAGGTTCGAATCCTCTCGTCCCGACCATAATAAGAAAGGCCTGCCCTTGCGGCAGGTCTTTCTTATTATTTGTTAGGATAAGGATTTGAAGCTCCGGAAAAGGAGAGGTGAGTGCCCTATTTTCCCAACTGTTCTAAAACCCATTTTTTTAGGGTGATATTATCAGCTTTGCCGGTGGCAAACAGGGGTATACTCTCCTTATACATTATTTTGGCAGGAATATACAATTCCGATAATCCGGCCTTTTTAACCTCGGCAGTGAATTGCTCACGGGTAATATCGTGCGAGTTGGCAACCAATATAATTTGCTCGCCTTTGCTGACGTGCGGAACGGCTACCACACCGCAACGAAAATCTTCACTTTTCCATACAGTGCGAGCAATATTTTCTATCGCTAACAATGATACCATTTCCCCCCCAACCTTGGCAAAGCGCTTTAAGCGATCGATAATGGTAACAAACCCTAACTCATCAACTTCTACAATATCGCCGGTATGATACCAACCGTCTTTAAGTGGTTCTAACACTCCGGGATTAGAGGCATATATATAGCCTTTCATAACATTAGGGCCTTTTACCACCAATTCACCGCCGCGCTCAATACCTTCAACCGGCTCAACCCTATACTCAATACCGGGGACAATGCGCCCCAATGAGCCGAAACGATTGAACAACAGTGAATTACCGCAGATAAAAGGCGAACACTCCGAAGTACCATACCCCTCTAACAAACGACAGCCTAAATTCTCAGAAAACAGTCGGCGAGTATCATCTTTTACCGCCTCGGCACCGGCATAACAATAACGCATATGCCTGAAATCATAAGGATGCGAGATTTTGGCATAAGCCTTATAAAAAGTATCGGTGCCTACCATAATAGTGGCGCGCAGCTCATAGAGCAACTCGGTTATACTGCGATAAAGCAACGGATTAGGGAAAACAAACACCTTTGCGCCGGATAAAAGCGGAAAAATCGTGCCGATAGTAAGCCCGAATGAATGGAACATCGGCAAGGCATTAAATAAAGTATCCTTTAAGGTTAAGTGCAAAACTCCGCTGACTTGCATCACATTAGAAATAATATTATTGTGCGACAGCACAACTGCTTTAGGCAGGCCCTCCGAGCCGGAAGTAAACAAGATAACCGCCGTATCAGTGCTTTTTTGCTTAGCAGGAACTTTTTTCATTTTATAATAACAAAATCCGCGAATTTTATCTTTTAGGGTAACAGTTGCAGCAATATCTTCCAAATAATGAATTTTGATTTTGGCAGCCTGCAAATTGGCGATGGTTTGCTCCAACTTGGCTTTGACAACAAACTTTTTGGCAGTGATAATATGTTTGACCACCGCCGTATTGCACATCGACACCACAATCCCCTCGCCTTGGGTAAAATTGAGCATCACCGGAGTACGCCCGTATGCCGAAAGTCCAAAGAAAGTAACAATATTTTCAATACTGTTGGGTAAGATAACCCCGACATTTTCTTTGTTTTTGGTAAATTCCTTAAACTTGTGTCCTAAAATATAGCTTTTGAGCAAAATATCCATATAGGTCTGCGGTTGTCGCTTAACATCTTCCGCTACCTCGCGGCGAGAAAAAATGCCGCTTTTGCCATAAATGCGTGAGGTTTTAATCAATGCCCGCAACAAAGTCAAATTGCCTTTATAAGCAGTGGCAAAGCGCATATTATTCATAATACGATAGGTTAGATCTTTCAAGTAATCGCGGTTTTTGCGCAAGTTGTTATCAATTTTAATAATCTCGGGGGCACCAACCTGCACGTGAATTTTAGGAAACAGACGATGCGGCATATTATCTGCGGTTTCGGATAAAACACTGAATTGTGCCCCGCTAATCCAAATCGGAATCAAAGGCGTTGAGGTTTTATCGGCAATAATAGCCGGTATTTCATATATTTTCATAATATCACCGGTGTCAGTCATCATACCTTCGGGAAACATCACAAAATAATGGTTGGATTTGAGCCCACCGATAACTCTTTTAGCGTGGACCGCGTCGATATAGTTATATTCTTTTTTGCGGGCAAAGGTCATAAAAAAACGCAACCACTTGTTGCGATAAAGCTTCGAGTGCAACAAAAAAATCGGATTTTTAGGTAAATAAGCAAATAAAATTATCGGATCAAGCCAAGTAACGTGGTTGCATATATAAATGCCGCGAACAGGTAATTTATCTGCCGGAATTTTAAATTCTACTTTAACTTGAGCTAAACGTAATAACAGGCGCAACACAGCGCGCACAAAGTCCTGCATAGTTATCTCCTAAAAAACAGATGTCGACTTGAATTAAAGCTAAGGCAATCTTATATAGATATCATTTAACTTTTTTAATGCTATATTAACATATTGATTATCAATCAATTTATTGCAAAAAACTCTTAAAAGCATTATTTTTTATTGTATTTTACATAAAAACGGCTAAAATAGCGAAAAACGGAGATAAAAATGGGGAATACCAGTTGCAATAAGTGCCATAGTTCCAATGTTCGCAAAAACGGTTTTGTATTCGGCGTGCAACGCTATAAGTGCAAAAACTGCGGGCATCAATTTACCAAAAACGCGCCGCATGGCAAAGAACGCAAAGACAAAGGCGCAGCAGCGGCCTTATGCTCGCTGGGAGTTTCGCAAAACCAGACGGCAAAAATTTTGAATGTAACACCAACCAGTATCGGCCGTTGGATTGAAGAAATTCCCAAGGATTTACCCTTTGATTTGACACCTAAAGCAAATGTCAAAAAAATCGAAGAAACCAACTTACGAACCTATATTCGTCAGCTTTATATTGAAAACAAAGAGGACTTTTTGATTGTGCCCAACAGTTTTAAAAGCGGATATGAGGTGGATATATTAATAAAAAACCGTAAGAGGCACAACAAAGCCCGCAAATTAATGGTTTGCGCTTTCGGAGATTCAATATTGCAAGGAGTAATACACGATGTTCAACATAATAAATACCGCCTGTTAAAAGAAAATTTTTTAGCGATTTCCGGCTCACGCTTAAATATTGATTGGAAAAATTTTGCCCGCCACGGATCACTGATTACTTCGGGCGAAAAAGAGTTGGCCAAACATTTGGATATTGTTAAGGATTGTGATTACATTTTCTTTTCTTTCGGCGGCAACGACAGCAATCACAATTGGGATGAAATAGCACAACACCCTTATGAACGACACTATCCGGCGGTAGAGTTGTCAGTTTTTCATCAAAAATACGTTAATCTTATAAGGCAAGTGCAAATTCGCGGCAAAACTCCGATTTTGTTCTCACTGCCGCCGGTCAATTCAAAAATGTTTTTTGAGAATGTCTGCAAGTATCGTTCAAAAGAAAATATTTTACATTTTTTGCGCGGCGATATCGGCAATATTTATCAATGGCACAGTATGTATAATATGGAAATTTTTAAAATTGCCAATGAAACCAACGCGCCGATTATTGATATTACCACACATTTTTTATCACAGATTGATTATAGTGATTTTTTGTGCGATGACGGAGTACATCCGAATGAACGAGGGCATCAATTGATTGCTGAGGCATTAAAAGATTTTTATGTTAAATATTTTGAGATTTAGGAATGCCGATTGCGACGTTTTTTAAGCCAGTGATTGTAGAGATAAAAACTGATTAATACAAAATAAAGCACTCCCATAATTATCCAAGCCCAAGTTTTGACCTCGCGATCGCTCCACTCTCTGGTTATTTGATTTACATTCAGTGCACTGCCTGCTATTACAAACTCCCCCTTGGGATTTTGATGCAAAACAGCAATACCAATTTGATAATCAGGATTTAGAAAATCAAAAGTAATTACCACATCACCGTTATATTCTTTTAAGTCAGCGGTTAAATCCGGTGTGGTAATGGTTTTATCCAAGACGTAATGCAGCATTTGCGCACCTTTGGGCACTACTACTCTGATAGGATTATGTCCGATTTTAGAAACATCGGCGCCGGAAAGTGCGGCAGCACCTTTGTTTTGCAAAAGGATTTTACTTGAATAAACATCATTATATTTTTTACCTTTTATTCTTACCTCATAATCATTATCATTTTGTGAGGATATAAAATTAGTGGTTTCAACCGTATATTTTAGGATAGGACGATTGATATAAAATTGATACCAACCGATAACAATCGCTGATACGGCCAATAAAAAAGCTCCGGTTTTACTGGTTAAAAAATTCCATAATGCCGTTATGATGCGTGGAAAATCTTGACGTAAATATTTATTGATTTTCATTAACTAACCTCATTGTCAAATTTGCATTTTATATAATACTTACAAAAATAAATAAAAGGTTTGGCGATTATGTGCGTAAATACTATAAGATGATTGCAATTAGCCGCCACAAAGGCTAACTTTAAGTACATATAAAGATTATAAAAGGAAAATCAGTACAATGAAAGGTATTATATTAGCCGGCGGATCCGGAAGCCGCTTGTATCCATTGACAAAAACGACATCAAAACAGCTCTTGCCGGTGTATGATAAACCGATGATTTATTATCCATTGTCAACTTTGATGTTATTCGGCCTAAAAGATATTTTAATTATTTCAACGCCGCAGGATACTCCCAACATTGAAAAGCTGTTTGGTGACGGCAAATGGTTGGGGCTTAATATCCAATATAAGGTTCAGCCGGAGCCGAAAGGGATTGCCCAAGCTTTTACTCTGGGGGCGGATTTTATCGGTAATGACGATGTTTGCTTGATTTTGGGAGATAATATTTTTTATATGGGCGAACAATTCCATTTCTTCCAAGAAGAAGTAAAAAGGAACGAAGGCACAAACGCCACCATTTTCGCTCACCACGTATCAGACCCCGAAAGATTCGGCGTGGTGGAATTTGATAAGAATTTTAAAGCGATTTCTATTGAAGAAAAACCTAAGGCTCCAAAATCCAATTATGCCTCGGTCGGGCTTTATTTTTATCCTGCTGATGTAGTTGAAAAAGCACGTAATCTAAAACCATCGGCCCGCGGCGAATTGGAAATTACCGATTTGAATAATATTTATCTCAAGGAAGGACGTTTGAGTGTTGTACCGATGAGGCGAGGTAATGCTTGGCTTGATGCCGGAACTCCCGATAGCCTGATGGATGCCGGGCAATTTGTGCAGCTGATTGAAAAACGTCAAGGTTTGAAAATTGCCTGTATTGAAGAGATTGCCTATCGCCGAGGATTTATGACTGATGCGATGATGCAAGATCGTATTGGTGAGCTCAAAGACGGTAATTATAAAACCTATTTAAAAAAAGTTTACGAGGAAAACAATGAACTTTATTAAAACGCTGATTGAAGGGGTGGTAATTATCGAGCCGAAAATTTTTAACGACAACCGCGGATACTTCTTTGAAAGCTATAATGAAGATGAGTTCGTTAGAAACGGCATTACCAATCACTTTGTGCAAGATAACCAATCAAAATCCTGTTATGGGGTTATCCGCGGTTTGCACTGCCAATTAGGTGAGCACTCTCAAGCCAAATTGGTCAGAGTTGTGAAAGGTAAAGTTCTTGATGTAGCGGTAGATATACGTAAAGGCTCGCCCACTTTCGGTAAATATATAGCGATTGAATTGTCAGACGAAAATAATCGGCAATTATTTATCCCAAAACAGTTTTTACACGGTTTTGCCGTATTGAGCGATGAAGCAATTTTCGCCTACAAAGTTGATGCGCCTTATTGCAAGGAAAGTGAGTTCGGTATTAGTCATGATGATGAGGAAATCGGAGTTGATTGGGGTATACCTCAAGACAAGGTGATTACTTCACAAAAAGATCGTTTATCCAATAAATTAAAGGATATACCTAATGAATAAAATTTTGATTACCGGTGCTAAAGGGCAATTAGGCACGGAGCTTGCCAAACTATTGCCGGAAGCAGTTTTGACCGATGTGGCAGATTTGGATATTACCAATAGTCAAGCGGTTAGGGATTTTGTTAAATCTAATGGAATCGACATAATAATCAATGCGGCCGCCTATACCGCCGTAGACAAATGCGAAGATGAGGAAGAAACGGCTTTTAAGATAAATGTTGACGGACCGCGCAATTTGGCAATGAGCGGGGCTAAGATTATTCATATATCAACCGACTATGTGTTTGACGGAACAAGCCATCTGCCTTATACGGAAGATGATGATCCGGCACCGACATCGGCTTACGGACGCACCAAACTGGCCGGCGAATGGCAAATTTTGGACAATGCTCAAATCGGCGTGATTATCAGGACGGCTTGGCTTTATTCACCCTACGGCAATAATTTTGTAAAAACTATGCGCAAATTGGGCGCGGAAAAAGATGAGATAAATGTTGTGGCTGATCAAATCGGTACTCCAACTTATGCAGCCGATTTAGCCAAAGCGATTGTTAAAATTATCCCGCAAATGAATGAGCAAAACAAAGGAATTTATCATTTTACTAACGAGGGTGTTTGCTCGTGGTATGATTTTGCAACCGAAATTATGACAATGAGCGGGCTGAATTGCAAAGTTAATGCTATTCCCAGTTCATCATATCCGACCAAAGCTAGGCGCCCTAATTACAGTGTATTAAGCAAACAAAAAATCAAACAAACTTTTGGAATTGAAATTCAACATTGGCGAAAGGGTTTAGAACAATGTCTAAAACAATTTTAGTCACCGGCGGAGCGGGATTTATCGGTTCAAACTTCGTTCCGTATTTTTGCAATAAATATCCCGAATATAATATTATAAATCTCGACAAACTGACCTACGCAGGCAATCTTGACAACTTGAAAGAATGCGAAAGTTTATCAAACTATAAGTTTGTGCAAGGTGATATTTGTGATGCTGAGTTGGTGGAAAAATTATTTACTGATAACGACATAAGAGGTGTTGTCCATTTTGCCGCCGAATCACATGTTGATAATTCTATTTCCGGCCCACGGGCCTTTATTAATACCAATATTGTCGGTACTTTTAATTTATTGGAAGCTGCTCGCAAACAATGGATGGACGCACCACACAAAGTAAAGGCCGGCTATGAAGATTGTCGTTTTCACCATATTTCAACAGATGAGGTATATGGGGCATTAGGCGCAACTGGTATGTTTACTGAAAACACACCTTATGCACCAAACTCGCCATATTCGGCGAGTAAAGCCAGTTCTGATTTTCTGGTTCGAGCCTATCATCACACTTTCGGAATGAATGTCACAACATCAAATTGTTCCAATAACTATGGGCCAAAACAACATTATGAGAAATTAATACCGCACATCATCAAGAAAGCTTTGGAATTGCAACCGTTACCAATTTACGGTAAGGGAGAAAATGTGCGTGATTGGCTGTATGTATTGGATCACTGTAAAGCCATTGATTTGATATTTCATAAAGGCAAATCCGGTGAAACTTACAACATCGGCGGACATAACGAGCGCAACAATATCACCATTGTGAAGACAATATGCAAACTGCTTGATGAGCGCAGACCGCGTGTCGATGGTAAGAAGTATGAAGAATTAATAACCTTTGTTCAAGATAGAGCCGGACACGATTTTCGCTATGCAATTGATGCCACCAAAATAGAAACGCACTTAGGTTGGAAAGCTGATGAAAATTTTGACACCGGCATCATTAAAACAGTGGAGTGGTATTTAAAACAACGGGAGGGAATTAATGCAAAATATTCGGTTGACTGATGATATTTATTATATCGGAGTTGATGACAAGACTTTGGATTTGTTTGAGGGGCAGTATATTATTCCTAACGGCATATCCTATAACTCCTATGTTATAAAAGACGAAAAAATTGCGGTGATGGATACCGCAGATAAGAGGGTTACTCATGAGTGGTTAAGCAATTTGCAGGCAGTATTGGGCGATAAGCAGCCGGATTATTTGGTGGTGTTGCATATGGAGCCGGATCACGCAGCAAATATTGCGAAGTTTTTGGCAGAATATCCTCAAGTTAAGGTGGTCAGCAATGCTAAGAGCTTTAATTTGTTGGAGCAGTTTTTTGAAGGTTTGGATTTAACTAATCGCAAAATAGAGGTTAAAGAAGGCGATGAGTTGGATTTGGGCAAGCATAAACTGTCGTTTATAACCGCGCCGATGGTGCATTGGCCGGAAGTGATGTTTGCTTATGATATAGAAGATAAAGTTTTGTTTTCGGCTGATGCTTTCGGTAAGTTTGGCAGTTTGGACTGCGATGAGGACTGGGCTTGCGAGGCGCGGCGCTATTATTTTAATATTGTAGGCAAATATGGAGCGCAGGTGCAAAATGTGCTTAAAAAAGCGGCGCAGTTGGATATTGCGAAGATTTTCCCCTTACACGGTCCGATGTTAACTGAAAATTTAGGTTATTATATCGGCAAGTATGATGTTTGGAGCTCTTATCAGCCGGAAGATACGGGTGTGTTTATGGCTTATGTTTCAATTTACGGGCATACCAAAGCGGCGGTCTTTAAACTGAAAGAATTGTTGGAAGCAAAAGGTGAAAAAGTTGCTGTAACCGATTTGGCGCGTGAGGATATGGCCGAAGCGGTGGAAGATGCTTTTCGCTATGATAGATTGGTATTAGCCAGCGTTACGCACGATGCCGGTATTATGCCGCAGATGGAGAGTTTTATAGCTCACTTACGCGACAAGAATTATCAAAACCGCAAAATAGGTTTGATTGAAAACGGCTCTTGGGCACCGATGGCGGCGAAGAAAATGCGCGAGATGTTGGAGGGCGGCAAGAATTTGACATTTTGCGAAAACAAAGTTACCCTTAAATCGGCTATGAAAAAAGACGATTTAGCACAGTTAGCAAAGCTGGCGGAAGAGTTAATGATGTAAAAGATACCCCCCGGCCTTGAACTGTATCCCGAAATTTGGACAGTAAAAAAAGTCCCGAGGGGAGTTCACCA
>ERZ842401.5083-NODE-5083-length-14803-cov-4.798685_pt1 | contig 14803 bp, 13 predicted proteins | sample MGYA00521270_ERZ842401 | MGnify/ENA primary metagenome ERZ842401 (study PRJEB31892, sample SAMEA3878208) | bioreactor metagenome | biome: Moose rumen | place: Sweden | collected 2011-10 | study: EMG produced TPA metagenomics assembly of the PRJEB12797 data set...
GTCATCAACAACCAGCACCAAGCGTTTGTCAGAACCTTGATTTTCCATACTACTACGTCCTTCCTCTTATAGTGTTGAGAAGCCCGAATCCCCCGCGGGAACCGGACGCCCTGTTTTCGTATTCATCAATTATAATGTACTATCACATTTTTTACCAGTGCATTACTAATATATTATAGAGGAAAGTTTTCAGTCTAAAGGCATAAAAATGCCCCGCCGTGCAATCAAGGCATCACGGGCAGGGCCGGGCAGCGCTACTCCTATAGCGTTCGATATATGCTATGATTATAGCTGCGGGAAAGGCTGCGTTCATGAAATTTTTATAAGAGAAGAATAAGAAAGCTCTTACTTTTCGGCATTGCAATCAAAACTATACTGTGTTATACTAATATAACATTTATTTTCTAAGGGGCAATAGTTCATGAGTCTAGCAGACTGCGGGCAGGATGCAAAACAGTTCATCCGCTTTTTCGACAAGCTGAATGAAAACGTATTTTCCCTCAATGCAATGATACGGAAAATAGACGAATTCCTGCCTGACATTGCGCCCAGCTTCCTTATAGGCAAGCTTAAATTCCTTGTATCTGTTCCCCCCTCTGTCTACGAGCCCAAAGGCGTATTCAATACGGACGTAGGCTATGTGGCTCCCGATGGCTTTGAGGTCGAGACTTTTGAAAAGCAGTTCACTACGCCGGAAGGCGGCAAGGTTTCCATCATTTTAAATCCCAGCAAGGGAGTCATTTGGACTGATGCGGACAAAGAGGGGCTGACCTTCTTCTGCCAGGAGCTTTTCATGCTGTGCAGCAGGGCGCGGCTCATGGGCATGCTGCGGCATGTGGAACGAACGGATGCGCTCACCGGTGCGCTGAATTCCAAGGCATTTATGGAAGAGTCTGCCAAGCTAGTCATGCAGCGGAAAGGCAGCGCTTACACCGCGATATTCATCAACATCAAGAACTTCAAATATATCAATCAGCAGGTGGGGCAGAACAACGGCAACGTTATCCTCTGCAAGTTCGGCATGATGCTCAACAGCTACATAGGCGAGAACGGCTATTTTTCGCGTCTGGGCGGTGACAACTTCATGGCGATGATTAAAAACGAGACATTCTCCCTTTTCCTGCGCTTTATGCAGGGCATCATCATCTCTTTGGAGCACGAGGGAAAGACCGTTTCCATGCACATCACCACCAAGATGGGCGTGTACCGCCTTACCCCGCAGAGCACGCCGGGAGACGTGATGACCAATCCCAACGTCGCCTTTCTGGTTGCAAAGCGCTCGCAAAACCATGACGTCATATTCTTCAGGCCGGAGATGCTTGAAGAGTCCCTCCACGCAAAGGGCATTTCCAATATGTTCCCCGAATCCCTCGCGCGCAAGGAATTCCTCGTCTACTATCAGCCCAAGGTTGACCTGCGGACAAAGACACTCTGCGGTGCGGAGGCGCTTTCCCGCTGGAAACGCGACAGAATCATACCGCCCGTGGAATTCATTCCCGTGCTGGAAAACGAAGGTTCCATCAGAAACCTCGACTTCTACGTGCTCGAAGCTGTCTGCTGCGACATCAGGGACTGGCTCAACAAGGGCTATGAGCCGGTGCGGGTGTCCACAAACTTTTCCAAGGTGCATCTTTCAAACGAAAAGCTCGTTCAGGACATCATGAATGTCCTGAACGCATACGAAATTCCGGCAAAGTACCTCGAAATAGAACTGACGGAGCTTTCAGACTACAAGTATTACGACCGTCTCATCGCCTTTGTGAACAATATGCACGGATACGGTGTGCACATCTCTATAGATGATTTTGGAACGGGTTACTCTTCAATAAAGCTCTTCAAGGATTTGCAGGCGGATGTCGTCAAGCTGGACAAATCCCTCATCGACAATATTGCAGAGAACGGCTCCAAAGAGGCGGACAAAATCATCAGCCGCGCCATCATCAATATGGCGAAGGAGCTGAACGTAGAGGTCATAGCGGAAGGTGTGGAAACGGTCTATCAGGCGGACTTCCTCTTGAAGAACGGCTGCACGATGGCCCAGGGCTATCTCTTTGACCGCCCCCTCACCCACGATGCCTTTGAAAAAATTCTGTCCGGCGACCGCACATATACGCTGCCGGACGCAAGCCCTGCCTGAGCGGAAACAGGCGGCAATATTGTAAAATATTTCACACAAAACACAATTTCCTCAGCAAAAAGTGCAAATTCAGGCACAAAAGCCCCCTAGCTCCTTTGACCAAAGCCTGCAAAGCCTGTACAATCAAGGGGTAAGAGCGCAGCATACTGCGTGATATTTTTCACAGGACTGCAATGAAAGCTATTCCCGAACCGTCAAAGCGCCGTCTGGTACTGCTTGAAAGGCTGTTGGCAACATACACGGAAAAGACAATCACCTCGCAGAAGATAGAGGAGCTGGCAGGCTGGTCAGCCCCCGTCATCAGGAGGGACATCTCCCTGCTGGCGGTGCGCTGCGGCGCCAGCAACGGCTACAAGGTGTCTGAACTGCGGGAAGCACTTTCTTCCGTGCTCAGCATTGCGCACGGAGAGCAACGCTGCTGCATAGTGGGGCTGGGCAAGATGGGGCAGGCGCTCCTTGACAACATGGAGCTTGAAGGCACGCCGTTCAAAATCGTGGCGGGCTTTGACCCCAAGGAGAACCGCACGCAGATTTTGCATTCTATCTTCCCCCTGCACCCCACGACGGAGCTCATGGAGCAGATAATCAGGGAAGAGGAAATCCGCTACGCGCTGCTCACCGTGGAGGCTCCCGAAGCGCAGGGGCTTGCTTCGCGCCTTGCGGCATGCGGCATCAGGGGCATCGTGAACTACACGCCGTGCATACTCACCGTGCCCCGCAGCACCAAGGTGGAGAATGTCTCCCTGCTCACCGCGCTGGAAACGCTTGCCGTGGGCAGCACTGAAAACAAAGGCTAATGCCGAAAGCCCGCATTCGGGCACAGGTATTTCCATAGAAATAAAACGAAAGAGGTACACTTTTATGAGTAGAGTCTACAATTTTTCAGCAGGACCTTCCTGCTTGCCGGAGGAAGTATTACAGGAATGTGCGGCAGAGATGCTCGACTATCAGGGGTCGGGCCAGTCCGTCATGGAGATGAGCCACCGTTCCAAAGTGTACAAGCCCATCATAGAGCACGCCGAGGCACAGGTGCGGAAGCTCATGAAGGTGCCGGACAACTACAAGGTGCTCTTCCTGCAGGGCGGCGGCAGCACGCAGTTTGCCATGGTAGCGCAGAACCTCGCCATCAAGACGGGCAAGGCGGCATACATCCAAACCGGCGTATGGGCAAAGAAGGCTGCGGCAGAGGCAAAGCATCTGGGCGTGGCGGTGGACATCATAGCTTCCAGCGAGGACAAGAACTACTCCTATATCCCCAAGGTGGAAAAGATAAGCGGCGACTATGACTACGCCTACATCTGCTTCAACAATACGATTATGGGAACGCACTATGAATACATTCCCGACACCGGAAACATTCCCCTCGTGGCGGACATCTCATCCTGCGTGCTTTCCGAGGAGCTCGACGTGAGCAAGTTCGGGCTGCTCTTTGCAGGCGCACAGAAGAACCTCGCTCCGGCAGGCGTGACGCTTGTGATTATCCGCGAGGACCTTATCACCGACAGCCCCCGCGCAGGCACTCCCACGATGAGCATCTACAAGACACACGCGGACAACGGCAGCATGTACAACACGCCTCCCTGCTATACAATCTATGTGCTCGGCAAGGTGCTTGACTGGATTGAGCGGAAGGGCGGCGTAGAGGCAATCCACGCGCTCAATGTGGCAAAGGCAGACCTGCTCTACAACTACCTTGATTCCAGCCCCGCTTACCGCGCCACTGCGGAAAAGGGGAGCCGCTCGCTCATGAACGTGCCCTTCCTCACCAAGGAGGACGATCCGGACAAGGCAAAGGCAATCAATGACAAGTTCGTGAAGGAGGCTGCGGCGGCAGGACTGGTGAACCTTGCGGGCCACCGGCTTGTGGGAGGCATGAGGGCTTCAATCTACAACGCCATGCCGATTGAGGGCGTAAAGGCACTGATTGCCTTTATGGAAAAATTTGCAAAGGAAAACTTGCAGTAGCAAAGGAAGGAAAAACACTATGTACAAGATTCAGACACTGGACAGGATAAGCGCGAAGGGACTGGACAACTTCCCGCGCGACGACTACGAGATTGCAAGCGAGATTGTAAAGCCTGACGCCATCCTCGTGCGCTCCCACGATATGCTTTCCATGCAGCTTGACCCCACGGTAAAGGCGATAGCCCGTGCGGGCGCGGGTGTGAACAACATCCCCGTCAAGGAGCTGGGGCAGAAAGGCGTGGTGGTCTTTAATACGCCCGGCGCAAACGCAAATGCCGTCAAAGAGCTTGTGGTGCTTGCCATCCTCGTGGCAAGCCGCCCCGTCATTGCGGCGAGCAGCTGGATTTCCACGCTCAAAGGCAAGGGCGCTGAAATAGCAGGCATTGCGGAAAAGGGCAAGAAGGATTTCATCGGCAACGAAATAAAAGGCAAGACGCTCGGCGTCATCGGTCTGGGAGCAATCGGCGCACAGGTGGCAAACATCGCGGTGGAGCTGGGCATGAACGTCATCGGCTATGACCCCTACCTTTCCATTGATGCCGCCTGGAGCCTGAACCATCAGGTAAAGCACGCCGAAACGCTGGACACGCTGCTTGCCAAGTCCGACTACATCACCGTGCATGTGCCTGAAACGCCCGACACCAAGGGGCTCATCAACAACACAACCATCAAGAATATGAAGGACGGCGTAAGGATAATCAACATCGCCCGCGGCGGTCTTGTGAACAATGAGGACGTGCTTGCAGCAATCAAGGCGGGCAAGGTGGCGGCGCTCGTGACTGACTTTGCCGCGGAAGAGCTCATCGGCAACGACAAGGTGGTCTGCTTCCCGCACCTCGGCGCTTCCACTCCCGAGGCGGAGGAAAACTGCGCTGTCATGGCAGTGAAGGAGCTTCGCGATTTCCTTGAAGCGGGCAACATCGAGCACAGCGTGAACTTCCCGCGCTGCCGCATGGACTCCCCCATCCCCACGGGCGGCACGAGGCTGTGCATCAGCAACAAGAACGTTGCGGGCGTGGTGTCCAAGTTCACTTCGGTGCTGGGAGATGCAAGCTATAACATCGCGAGCATGATAAACCAGAACCGCAACGACCTTGCCTACAACCTCATAGACGTGGACGGCAAGGTTGACGGCGACACGATTGCAAAGCTTGCAAAGATAGACGGCGTTATCAATGTTCGTCCGATTTACGCATAAAAACTTGTAGCATACACGGGAACGGCGCTCCCATGAAAAAACGCAAAAAGACCGCGGTGTTCGCTCTGCGAGCGAGCAATGCGGTCTTTTTGCGTTTTTTCATTCCGCGCCTTTCTTGTTTATGCGCTAGAAAAAGAAAAGTCAAAAGAAGCCGATTTTTTTGTCGTCGTTCTTTGCCAAACGTTCCGCCTTGCAGAGGGCATCAAGCTCATCAAGACTGGGAAGTTTTCCGGTGATAACCTCATCCATCGTCACCTTGCGGGCCACGTTGTCTATCTGGCCGCCGGAAAAGTCGTAGCGGCGGGAAAGGCTTTCTGCGGCGGCATCGTCCAGCCAGTCCAGCTTTGACTGCCATATTTTCTTTCTGGACTCCAGAGAGGGATTCTCAAATTTTATCTTGAACAGGAAGCGCCTCTCAAAGGCGGTGTCCAGATTGTCCACGAGGTTTGTGGTGGCGATGAGGATGCCGTCAAGCCGTTCCACCTCTTCCAGAATGATGTTCTGGATGGCGTTCTCCGTCTGTGCCACGTTCGATGATGAGGCGTCCTTGCGTTTGGAGAAGACGGCATCTGCTTCGTTGAAGAGCAGGATGGGAGCCTTGCCGCCCTTTTCCCGCCCGCTCACCGTGCACATCTGGCGGTAGTTGGAGAAAACCTTCTTAATCATCTTCTCGCTTTCGCCAAACCAGCAGGACTTGGTGTTGCTTATGTCCACGTGGTAGAGCTTGCGCCCCGTCAGCCGCGCAAGCTGGTACACGGTTTCAGTCTTGCCTGTGCCCGGCGCGCCGTAGAGCAGCACCGCTATGCCGCAGGGCATACCCTTGCTGGAAAGCCTCTCGCGGATTTTTTTCAGCTGCCCCTCCTCCAGAGCAGTTTCCAAGCGCTTTATCTCGCGGGCGTTCTCCTCGCTGTAAAAGAGCCGCTTCTCCTTGATGCTCTCAGGCTCAAGGATGTCTGTGCCCTTCACGGACTTGTCGTAGAGCGCCGCACGCTCGCCGAGGAGCATCTCCTTTGCCTTCTGGCTTATCGTCAGCTCCGCTTCGGAGAGGTTTTCTTTCTTGGTGAACTCCACGAGCTCTTCCTGCAAGAGGATGTGCTTCTCTTCCAGAAATTCCCGCGCCACCGCATATTTTTCCGAATCGCTGTATATGTCCAGCAGCGTGATGTTCAGCCCCGTCTCATCGCCGTTGATAAAGTCAAAGCAGGCATCATAAAAGAAAATCCTTGTGCCAATGTCCTCAAGCAGGAGCTTTGCGTCCTTTACAAAGTCAAAGTCCGCATAGCTTGCCTCTATCTTTTCCACGTCCCTGAAAAGCCCGTAGCTGCTTCCCTCCCAGTGCCTCCTGCCGTCAACCGCGTTGCCTACCAGCTGTATCATGGAGAGTATGTCTTTCTTAGCCGTATCGCGCGTGATGACAACTTTCCGGTTCTGCAGCACCGCCTCCAGAAGCTCCTCCGCAATGACGAATTCGTTCTGCAAGCCGATTTCCTTGCCCGTTACAGACTCAGCGTTAAAGATGTAGCCTTTTTCCAGCAGCACCTCTATGTCCGCCTTGTAGACGATGACGGACATTACGTTGCATTCAAAGAAATCAGAGAGATTGTTAAAGTTGCAGGAATCCCCGCCATGGTCAAAGTACCAGGAGATGAAGGAACAGAGCATCCAGGTCTGCTGCTCGTTCGTGCCAAAGTAGGTGCAGAGCCGTTCAACAGCCGCAGAAAACTCCTTTGTCCTGCGGATATGCAGCGCGGAGCCTTCCAGTTTTTTTGCCACCGTAGACACGGCGGCAATGACGTTGAACCTTACCTTGTCTTCCATGGGCACAAGCCCCCTTGCCCTAGCGGGCTAATGAAAAATAAACGCTGAAAAAATGAAGGATGCTGCCTCCCAGAGTGAATATATGGAAGATGCAGTGGGTCCACTTGTATTGAGGGAACAAATAGAATATGCCGCCCACCGTGTACGCGGCTCCGCCGGAAAAGAGCATGGCGCGGCTCAGCGAGGGAAGCCCCGAAGCAAGCGGCGTTGCCGCAAAGAGCACGATGACGAGCCAGCCCGCCACGATGTATGCCAGCACCGAGGCATAGCGGAACTTTTCGCGGAAGACCGAATAGAGCGCAATGCCTATGACAGCCACGCCCCAGATGACGAAGAAGAGCGCCCAGCCCGCAGTTCCTCCGAGCACGGTCAGCACGAAGGGCGTGTAGGTTCCCGCGATGAGCGCAAAGATGGCATCATGGGTCAGCACGGAAAAGACACGCCTCGCACCGTAGGGCGTAAGCGCGTGATAGAGCGTGGACATCATATACAGGATGAACATAAATGCGCCAAAGATGACGTAGCTCACCGTGTGCAGCGTGCGCGATGCAGGGGGCGCATGAAACACGGAAAGCAGCACCAGCAATACGATGGCGGCAACGCTCAGCCCCGCGCCAATGCCGTGGCTGATGGCACTGACGAGGTCTTCGCCCAGCGAATATTCCTTGGGCTGCCGTTCTATATAGGCAAGGCGGGCGTTCCACCGCTGCATTCTGCTTGCTCGCTTGTCCTCGCCCTGCCGCATCTTCTGCGCAAGCTGCCCGGGATTTTCCGCGTAAGACAGCTTGATGGCGCGGATTTTCTCCTTAGTCTGTTGCCTGATTGTCCTGATTGCGGCCTTCTGCTTTGCCCGCAGGGACTTGCGATGAATCATCGCAGAAATATCTGCCATAAAGGGCACCCCCTTGCTATATCCCCTCATTATGACAGATTTTAGGCTTTTGTAAAGTGGTTTAGGAAAAATAGCGTTTGCAAATTCCCCTCTTCCCTCCTATAATAGAGATATGCCCATGATTCAAAACTTGATAGAATATTATGATGAGCTCTTTCCTGTGTCAGACAGCCAGAAGAGCTACTTCTCAGGTCTTGCGCGGCGCTTTACCGCACCGGTGAAATTCCTGCGCGTCCAGTGCGGCACCGGTATGTTCGAGAGCATGCTGGCAAAAGAGGGGCATGACGTGACGGGCATAGAGTCCATCGGAGAGATGCTGCAATCGGCAAACCACAGGCGGCGCAACCAGCTTATGGCCATCCGCTTTTTCCAGATGTCCAGCCAGGACATGACAAAATTCCTCGGCAAGGGCTTCTACAACATCATATCCTGCTTAGACAGCCGCGTCATATTCTTGGGGGGAAGGGAAAACCTGGAGGATTTCTTCCGCGGCTGCCGCAGGCTGCTTTCCCCTAGCGGCGTCTTTGTGCTGGAGCTTTTAAATTTCGCAAAATTCAACACCGAACCGCTGTGCAAGCTGCCCACGAGGGAAAGCGTGCGCTCCCGCCTCTTTTCCGAGCTGTGGACAGACAGCAGGGGCAGGCACTCAATAACGCTCAACGTGGAGACGGGAAACGGCAGACTGCTGCCCGTCCTGCAAAACGAGTCAGTCTACGCCCCGTCCATGCAGGAGCTTTGCGAGATTGCAGAGGAAGCGGGCTTTCCCTCCATTTCCTGCCACGATTCCTTCGCCAAAGAAGCATACACCGGCACCGCAGACAGAATAGTCCTTGAGATGAGCTGAATCATTTGCTCTTCTCAAGAAATCTTCCAGCGCCCCCCTTCGCGGACAAAACGCGACGCATTTACTTCCAGAACCCTGCCATCCTCTCCGGTAATCTTTATCATAGAAGAAAGCGGATTGACTTCCGACACACGGAAATTCGTGCCGTCATAGAGGATGCGCACACCCTCCGTGGGCAGCTTCTTGCGCACTTCCTCGTACCAGTCATATTCGTAGCCAAGGCAGCACAAAAGCCTGCCGCACTGGCCGCTGATTTTCATGGAATTCAGGCTCAGGTTCTGCTCCTTCGCCATGCGTATGCTCACCGAAGGCAGCCTGTCGCTCACCGAACCGCAGCAGAAAGGCCTGCCGCAGACGCCAAGCCCGCCCACAATGCGGCTCTCGTCCCTCACCCCAATCTGCCTCAGCTCTATGCGCATCTTGAAGATGGCGACAAGGTCCTTCACCAGCTCGCGGAAGTCCACGCGGTTATCGCTTGAAAAGAAGAAGAGGACCTTCGCCTCCCCCACAAGGAAGTGCACGGAGATGAGCTTCATATCAAGTTTGTGGGCAAGCACCTTTTCCTTGAACACCTGATACGCCTCTTTTTCCCGCTCCTGCAGCTCCCGCGCGTGCTGCAGGTCCTTTTGGTCCGCAATGCGCAGCACCTTCACTATCTCGCTCTGCCTGATGCCTATGGGCTTTGCAGACTCCCCCAGACTCAGCGCAAGGTCGTTGCCGTAGCGGGTGGGGATGATAACGTAGTCGCCCGGCTTGGGGCTGAGGTGATGGGGCACAGTAGCATAGACCCCCTCGCAGGAGTACTCCAGCTTGAGCTTCCACAAATGTTTCGGGTAGACGATGTGGTCGTTGCCGGGGCGCTCTTCCACCTCATCTTCAAGGGCAGAGAGGTCTTCGGCTTCTTCCATATCCTGTTCAAATATGTCTGACATGGTGCTATTTTAGCAATTAAGTTGCCATCAAGTCTACCAGAAGACCGTTTATTTCTTCTATTTTAGCGAGCATCTGCAGGGTGTCTTTGTGGGCGGCAAGCAGCCAGCGGGCAATGTCGTCAAGCTTCTGGTTGATGACCACAATCTGCTTCTGCATGGAGGCACGGCGCTGCTGTTTGGGGCCGGGAATATAGCGCTTGCGCTCTTTGACGGCGAAGTTGTTTTTTTCTATATAACGCAGGAACTGGCTCACCTTGCTGCGGTACTCGGTGTAGTTTTCGGGAAGCTGGCTTTTTTTCAGCTTGTCAGCGGCAAGGTCAGCGGCGTCTTTCAGGAAGATGACAGCTTCCTCTGCCTCCATGCCCGCAAGCTCTTTGGGCAGGCCCGCCGCCATCAGCTCGTGCTCTTCGTGGGATTTCTGGAGCGCGGAGGCAAAAATCTTGCGCGTCGCCGCGTTTTTTTCTTTCCGCTGGGATTCCGCCACCTTTCTCTGGGCACCCTGCGCGGCGGAAAAAAACAGGTTCTGGTTTACGGAGTCTATGTCCATGCCGCGCTATGCTTTGATTGCCTTGGAGACAATAACCTTGGTATTCTGCCAGCTGAGGGCAGCATCGCTGTAGGCGTTCGCATCGGAGAGGGATATGCAGTGCCCGTGGAAGACGACATCCTCATCAGCCTGAAAGTGGTGCGTCTGCACATCGCCTATGACCGCGCTCGAAGAGAAAAGCCGTATGGACTCCTGCGCAATGATGTTGCCCTGCACTATGCCGCTCACGGTAACAGCCTTTGCAGAGATGTTGCCCCGTATCCGCGCCTTTTCGCCTATGATGACGTTGCCGTTGCTTTCGAGGTTTCCTTCAAGGTCGCCGTCTATGCGCATAAAGCCGTTGACCTTGATGTCCCCGCGCACAGAGGAGCCCACGCTGATGATGTTGTTGATGGAGCTATCTTCGCCGCCTAACAGTGCCATCTCTTTAGCCGTACCGTGTGATTATTTGATGTTGACGTACTTGGCGGGGTCAACGACGCTGGAACCGATGTGCACCTCGTAGTGAAGGTGGGGACCGGTGGCAATGCCCGTCTGCCCGATGGTACCGATAACCTGCCGCTGCGTCACCATATCCCCCTTGTGCACGCGGATGGTGGAAAGGTGGGCATAGCGGGTATAGATGCCGTGCTTGTGCTTGATGATGACGTTATTTCCAAAGCTTTCGTCATAGCCGACCGTGACCACCTGCCCGTTAGCTGTCGCGATGACGGGGTCGCCGGAGCGCCAGGTGCTGAAATCCAAGCCCTTGTGGATGTACCACTGCTGGGTGATGGGGTGTATGTTCTGCCCGAAAGCCATGGAGATATGCCCGATGCCGTTCTTGATGGGCCAGATGTTCGGAATGTCGGTAAAGAGGGTACCCTGATTTTCAAGCATCTTGCCGATTTCTTCCACCGGCTGCACCGCGCCCTCGAGGTATGCCGTCAGCTGCTTGATGTCCGAGGTCTCCTTGAGGGAGCCGGAGCTGATGTCCTGTGTATCGAAAAGCGAGGAAAGGTCGCTGTTTTTGTTGATGGTGCTGGAAACCGTCGTGCTCTGGTTGATGCCGAGGAGCGAGAGGGACTGGCTGAGCGAGGTCTGGAAGCGCTTTGCCGTCTGGAGCAGGTTGTTGTTTTCGTCACGCAGTTCATCAAGGCTTGCGAGCGTCTCGCGGTTCTCGCGGCGCAGGCGGCTTACCTCCACCTCGTTGCCTATGGCTTTTTTATTGAAATACACAAACGAGCAGCAGAGCCCTATGATGATGACGAAGCCCATAATCATGGCGAAAATATTTGTCTGAAGGTTTATGACCTTGCCGTTTGCGTGGGGAACAATCATAACGGTGAGTTTTCCATCGAAAAGCTTGAACAAGCCGACGAAAAATTTCTTGAAAATAGAAAAAAACGCCCCTACCCCGTTGAAAACTTCAGAGGCAAAGTTTTTTTCAAACCTCTTATATCTGCGCGTGCGTGCCAACGAAACACTCCTTTTATAAACTGCGGCGTATGCGCATATACTTTACCATAATACGCGCACAATGTCAATTTCAGATGCACAGCAAAAACACTTTGTCTCAGCGCTTAAAACAGTTCGTTTTAACGCTTAAAACGTTTTGTCTCAGCGCCTAAAACAGTTCGTTTTAGCACTTAAAACGTTTTGTTTTAGCGTTTAAGACATTTTGTTAAAGAGCGCGGGCCTTCAAAACAAGTTGACTTACGGGCAATTCTGTGCTATATTATTTTCGGTTGGAATGGGGAAATACTTAGAGGGGATAACTCTCTCAGACACACTGCACAAGCTTCCCTGTTATTGTTGATTCGGCCATACATTTTTGAAGGAAAAGCCATGCAATTTTTTGATACTCATGCCCACATAGGGTTGATTGAAAAAGACCCTTTGGAGCAGATACGCATTGTCGTAAAGGCAAAGCAGGCGGGCGTTACCCGCATCGTAAGCATAAACAACAGCCTCTATGATTTCAAGAAGGAATATGCCTTTTTGAAGTCCCAGAAGGGGGTCTTCCATGCTGTCGGCGTGGGGCCTTCCGAAGTGCTGACTCCCGGCGACGACTGGGAAAAGACCATCGAAGAGAGCGCTACCCTGCCCAACGTGGTGGCTATAGGGGAAACAGGACTTGACTACTACAAGATGTACGGCGACAAGCATTTGCAGGTGGAACTGTTCATCAAGCAGCTGGAGCTTGCCAAGTCCCTCAACCTGCCCGTCATCATACACAACCGCAATGCGGGCAAGGACATCTTCGAGATTCTCAAAGACAGGCTTCCGCCGCGCGGCGCCATCTTCCACTGCTACAGCGAAGATGAAAAATATGCCAGGCGCTGCCTCAACGCAGGCTACAACGTCTACTTCTCCTTTGCCGGCAACCTCACCTACCGCAACGCGCAGAACCTGCACGACACGGTGATGAGCATTCCCGTCGAGCGGATGCTGATTGAAACCGAAAGCCCCTTTATGATTCCCGCAGAGTACCGCGAGAAAAAGCGCACCATGCCCGCCTTCCTGCCGGCGACAGCGAAATTCCTCGCCGAGATGCTGGGAATGCCTCTGGAAGAGCTGAGCGCACAGCTGTGGAAAAACAGCTGCAAGATATTCGGACTGCCCGAAGAATGACGGCGCTCTACCATCCCGTAGACATCGGAACGCTGCATTTAGACGGCAACCTCTTCCTTGCCCCCATCGCGGGCTACAGCGACAGGGCGTTCCGTTCGCTCTGCGCGGAGTACGGGGCTTCGTTCTGCACTACGGAGATGGTATCCGCAGAGGCACTGGTGCGCGGTTCCCAGAAAACCGCCGCCCTCATGGAGCGTGCCCCGCAGGAAAAGGCTTACGCCGTGCAGCTTTTCGGCGGCAGCGCCGGAGTGATGGCTGACGCAGCCCGCCTTGTCCTGCAGAAAACAGACTGCGACAGCATTGACATCAACGGGGGCTGCCCCGTACAGAAAATCATCAAGTCGGGAGCGGGGAGTATGCTTACCCGCGACCCTGAATTGCTCTACGGCATCGTCCGCGCGGTAAAGGAGGCGGTTGCTTCATACGCAGCGGAGCACCCGGAGCGGAAAGCCGTGCCCGTCACCATCAAAATCAGAAGCGGCTGGGACGCGGCGCACCTCACCTGGCGGGAGACGACAGCGGCAGCGCTTGCCGCAGGAGCTGACGCGCTGACAATCCACGCGCGCACCCGTGCGCAGGGCTACGAGGGGCACGCGGACTGGGAGCTACAGGCACAGCTGGTGGAACTGGTGGCAGGCAGAATCCCCGTCTTTGGCAGCGGAGACGCGCGGAGCCCCGAAGACGCAAAGCGTATGCTGGAGGAAACCGGCGTTGACGGCGTTATGTTCGCGCGGGGCGCCATGGGGAACCCCTTCCTCTTTGCGCTCACCAGGCAGTACCTCACGGAAGGACGCTACGAGGCGACGGACATCAGGGAACGGCTTAAAGCAGGCTTTACGGAACTGGCGCGGAACGTAGAGGACAAAGGGGAAAAAGCCGCGTGCCTGCAGATGCGGAAAAAGTTCTGCGCCTACAGCTCCGGCATAAGGGGCGGCGCCAGACTGCGGGAGCAGATTGTCAACGCAAATACCGTGGCAGATTATCGCTCGATTTTCAATCCATACCTTGTCTAAATCGCCTTTTTAGCATAAACTGAATACATGCAAGTCTTTCAGAGTATCATTGATTTCTTACAGGAACTTTTCATGCCGACCTCTCCGGAGGTAAAAAAGCGTGTGGCTTTGCGGAAGCTTGAGGGCGAAGTCCGTTCCTTCACCCCCTGCATGTATAAAAATGATATGCTGCAGCCCAATTTTGCAGAAGCGCTGCGTGTCTTGTATGTCAATACAAAACCGCTGAATGATTTGCTTTCGGAGACCATCTGCAGCGATGATTTGGACCGCAACCGCCATTTTATGGAGCAGCTTTTGCTGACGGTCTTCTCACGGGATTCCCAGCAGGTCATCGACAACCTCGACTACAGCAAGCGCAAGGCGAACGCCACACAGGCGGAATCGCTCACCCGCTACTTTGAACGGGAGCACGCAAGGCTTGAAAAAGTCATAGAAGAGCTGAAATCAGCGCAGTTTGCAAAGATAGACAAGGTAATCGACAACTTAAAGCGGCTGAACGACATCTGCCGCTACAACTACGTCACCCCGCTCAAGCTTTTTGACTCCCATTTCAGCCCCATTTCCGGCTATTCGCCAAAATTCAATCCTGTTCCGCTCGGTCTGATGGAGGCAGCCCTACAGGACCTCTATTACGTGGTGGCTGACATGGACATCAACCTTTCCACAAGCAATGCCGTCCGCGCGCTCTTCGTGCTGCAAAACGGGGGCAAGCTTGACAGCGAGAAAGAGGTGGAGCTGGCAAACTGCCTGCGCAAGATACAGGGCGTGCTCAAAAGCGTGTTCAAGCCAACCTTTATGCTGAGCCTGGTGCGGCTCGCCAAGGGCAATCCCGAGCTGACTCCCG
>ERZ842401.5085-NODE-5085-length-14801-cov-4.143157_pt1 | contig 14801 bp, 11 predicted proteins | sample MGYA00521270_ERZ842401 | MGnify/ENA primary metagenome ERZ842401 (study PRJEB31892, sample SAMEA3878208) | bioreactor metagenome | biome: Moose rumen | place: Sweden | collected 2011-10 | study: EMG produced TPA metagenomics assembly of the PRJEB12797 data set...
CTCACTTCGCACTGAGAAAACTACCAAACGAAGCTCCCGCTACAGCGCAACCACACCAAATACTGCCCCCACCAACACGATGAACACGGGGTGCAGTTTCTTAAACTTAAACAGCACCAGCACCGCGGGCACGTAAAAGACAAGCTGCCTCAAGCGGAATATATCCAGAATCCTGCCGCTTTCCCTAAAGGTGGGAATGTCGAGCACTGCAAGCAGAAATACATTGAGCGCCGCCACAAGTACCATGCCGCTCGTGGCGGGGCGCAGTCCGCTGAAAGCCGCCTGCACGAGCGTTTTTTTCTGGAAGCCGGTGAAAAAACGCGCTATCAGCATGATGATGACAAGCGAAGGCTGCACCTCGCCTGCGGTGGTGACAATGCCGCCGATGGGACCATACAGCTCCGTACCGCAATAGGTAGCAAGGTTGATGCCGATGGGGCCCGGCGTGCTTTCGCTGATGGCAAGCATGCTGTAGAATTTTTCTGGAGAAATCAGGGCGAAACGTTCCACCAAAATCTGCTGCATGAAAGTGGCAGCCACAAGACCGCCGCCCACTGCAAAAAGCCCCACATAGAAAAACACCGCAACAAGGCACAAAAGCCCCAGCGCCGTCTGCCCCTGAATCTGGGCAATCATGAACTCAGCCATGTTTTTCTTCTTCCTTTTTGAGGCTGCCGCTAAAATAGGCAATCGCTATGCCCCCCAGAGCCGCCGCGAGCACAACTACAACCGAAGGCAGCTTCAAGAATTTTATTGCGGCAAAGGCAAGCAGATAAAAAATAACGCCCCACCATTTCTTTATGGACTTTTTTGCAAAGTTAAAAACCGCATAGGTGAGCAGCGCCGCCACAGCAACATTGATGCCCCGCAGTGCCTTCTGCACCCACAGTATGTCCTCAAAATTTGAAATAAAAAGCGCAATGATAGTGATGATGATTATCGAGGGAGAAACCAGTCCTGCTGTCGCGCAGATGCTTCCCGCCACTCCCCGCCGCCGGTAGCCGATGAACGTGGAAACATTCACCGCAATGACGCCCGGCGTAACCTGCGAGATGGCGTAGTAGTCCATGAGATCCTCGCTCGTTGCCCACTGCTTCTTGTCCACAAGGTCGCGCTCCAGAATGGGCAGCATGGCATAGCCGCCACCGAACGTGACGGCTCCGATTTTAAAAAACGTGATGAATAAATCCAGCAGCTCTTTTATCATGATTACGGCTTTTTTACGAAAGCATCCTTGTAGCCAAAGGCTTTGAATTTTGTAAGAACCGCGCCATATTCGTCTGCCGAAAGCGGACCGACAAGCACCTTGTAGCCTTCACGCGACGCAAAGGGCACAAGCAGCAGAGGATATTTTTTGTGCTTTTTAAGCAGCTTTTCAGCGCCATCTTTTGTCGATGTCGTCGCAATCTGTATGTAATAGCCCTTCGGCAGATTTTTCTCTTCAACAATCTTTGCATCGACATCCGATACTCCGCCTGCATGAGACGCAGGTGTAACAGCAGCAACTGCGGGTGCAGCAGGCGGAGCGACAGTTTCCTCTTTCTTGGGCTTCGGCTTTTCGGCTTCCGCAGCTTTGGCAGAAGCCGGTGCAGATGCAACGGGGCTTGGGGCTGTCGGCACGGGAGCGGAAGCGACGGCGGGTTTTGCCGCAGGAGCGCTTTCAGGCTTAGCCTTTGCCTTGGGCTTTTCCTTTACTGCATACGCCGGATTGTACTCCGGCACGAGGGGGATGGTGGGAATAAGCGTGATATCGCTTTCCTCGGTGTATTCCTCTTCTTCATATTCCACAATGGAACCGTCGGGAAGCCGCGAGCTAACGTCAAAGATAGTATCATCAAAAACCGCCAGATCTTCGGGAGGCTGTACAGGTTCCGGCTTTGTCGTGACAGCAGGAGGCATCTCTCTGGAAGGAACGGGCGCAAGCTCTTCGGCAGCGACAAGTTCCTCCGCGTTGTCAGAAACAAGCGGTGAGACTTTTGCAGGCTCCTCTTTCTTTGCGGTGCCGCGGGGCTTCACTTCGGTAACGACGCGCGGAGTCTTTGCGGAAGAGCTGTCGCTGTCTACAACAATGATTCCTCCCTCCGATGCAGGAGGAAGGCTGCCGGCGGGATCCATATCCACCACGTCTTTGCTTTCAAGAATGTCGCTTTCATCCGCACTGGACACTTTTGCAACGGCAGGACCGGAGCGCTCCTCCAGAGAATCCTGCTCTTCCTGCTCGTCCGCAGCACGGGAAGAACTCGACGTGCCCAGCTGTTCAAGCACTTCCGGCGGGAAAATAAGGGAAAGAGCACTTTTGCCGCTGTCTTCCTCACGGGGAGATGGCTTTGTCACAGCAGAAAGGTCTGCCTCTGGCTCTTCATCTGCCGAAGCCCTGCCCGCCGTGCCTGAAAGCCTGGAATCGTCAACCGTATTCGATGCGACGGCGCCATAAGAAAGCACCGCCGTACCGCTGGCAATCTCATCGAAATTGCCCGGACGCGGGCTGATTTTCACTTGGAGCGAGGAAGAATAGTCTATGCCAAGCCGTGACGCAGCCTCAGGAGCGAGCAAAAGCACAGTATCCTCTGATTCGGGCAGCGTGCCCAGATTGAGCACGTTGATTTCCATTCCCGTATCAGGATTGCTGATGCTGATGTTGTCGCCGGGCAGATAGTGCTGAGCCTTGGCAAAATAGCCTGAAGGCAGCTCGTTATTCTGGGCAACCTGAACTTTTCCAAACGTGTAAGTGCGGGGGGTGGCGGCAAAGAGAAAGGAAAACAGGCTTACCGACAGCAAGAGGCACGCGATTTTTTTCATTTTACCAGCCTCCCTTCGGCAAGAGCACGGCAATATCTGCGGCAACATTCTTAGCAAGAAGCCCTACGCCGCTTTTATTGTCCCGTGAAGAAGAAACATCGCCTACAAGCTTTTTTCCCGTCCCAAGCCTGTTGCCAGAACGGGCATCAAAGAGCTCCCACGAGACGTGCTTTATATTCCTGAGGATGAGCGCCTCCGGGTTGTAAGACGAAGACACGTCATATTCAATCACTACGACGGCAAAATAACTGCACCTGCCTTCCTTTGCTTCGTCAAGGGCACCGTAATAAATTGCCTTGTCCTCGGACTCATCGGAAGAAACTGCCGTGGGGAAATTCGTAACCACGTGCCCCCGGTCAAAGAAGTCATTGAGCAGATCCGTCTCCAGCTCGGAAGAGGCAACGCGCAGCTTGCTCTGGCTCGCATCATGCTGGATGACCTGGAACGATACCGATGCAGCCCCCGCGCCTTCCAACGCGAGGAACAGCAGCGTGATAAGAGAAAAAAGGAATCTTGGTTTACAAATTTTGCCCATCTTTATCCCCCTATCACAATCATCGGTAATTGTAGAGAGCAGTTTACTAGAATTCCACATCGCCGACAAAGAATGTCTGCTTTACGGCATCAAGCTGGAGCGTAAGCACCTGCCTCTTCTGGTTGGCGCGCCCAAAATTCGTGTAAACTTCAGCCTGCACGGTGACAGGCTGCAAGAGCTTCTGCTGGTGGTTGCCAAAATAGTTTGCCTCTATCTTAAGCTTGCCGCCCGGCGCCACCTTGATGCAGAACTCTTCTGGCCCATAGCCCTGCGTAAAGTCGCGGGACATACGCCCGCCGTTCGCGGTGAGCTTATTGCCGTAATAGCACTTCTCGCCGTCCTTGTCCGTCACCCACAGATCAACGTCGCAGTTATCTATGTTCCAGGTGAGCACCACGCGCACATCCAGGTCAAAGTTCTGCAGGAGCTTCTTATCAATGGCGCTCGTGTCCACCTCAGCCTTTGCCGCAGTCGCAATGATGGCGTTCATATCGTTGAGGGCTATCTGCTGCACTTCAGCAAAGCGGCTGTCCCAACGCCTGCAGACGACGGAATAGAGCGTGTCCACAGCCTTCTGCGTTTCGCCGCTGTAGTAATATGCCATGCCCAGATCACGGTAGAACTGAGGAATCTCACCGCGCAGCTTTACCAGATTTTCAAAGACAGGCACCGCGAGCGCATACAATTCACGTTCCACAAGCTTGTTGCCCAAAGCGCGCAGGATGTCGCTGTTTTCCAGTTCAAGCTCTGCAAGGTTTGACAGGATGCGCAGGCTTTCGGCAGCGAGTCCTTCTTCTGCAAAGTAATCGGACACTTCCATATAGAATGCAGGGGAAGAAGCATACTGCGCCTTAAGCTCCAGATACTTCGCGTACATTTCATCGGTGCGGGTGCGCTTCAAGATGGCAAGGTACTCCGCATTGGGGTTCCACGCCTGCAACTGTATCGCTGCCGTGCCGCCAGACTCCTTTCCTACTGCCTCAGGGCTGGGCGCTGCCGCAGGACTCGCCATAGGCGCGCTGTTTGCGGCAGAACGGGCTGAAGACCGGCTGCGGCTGACAGACTGGCTTTCCATCACCATGGAAGATGCTTCTTCCGCCATGTCGTAGACAGGCTCCGGGGCAGACATAGCGACGCTGCTTTCCGCCATCTGTAAGAAGGTCCGCCCGGAGCTCTTCGCGGGCTTCTTTTTCTTGAATTCTTTCAGGCTTGTGTTCCACCATTTGCGGAATTCCTCAAAGGTCTTGTACACCTCCTGCGGCACCTCGTTATCCTCGCTGGCAACGGGCTTTGCCGTGTTTCCCTGCCGCGCTATAAGGCGGTCGTACTCGGCACGGAGCTCATCGGGCGGCACAATGCCATAGCGCACGTAATCCTGCACGCTGTCAAGCACAATGAGCGAGGTGTCCCGCGTAACAATGCCGTACTGCTTGGCAAGTTCGGTTATCGTCTGCTTGTTTGCCTCGTAGTCAACATCCAGCGCGTTTATTTTTTTGGCAGCCCACTGATGCGCCACACGCTCTGCGGGAATGCCGTCCACCGCGCTCACGGTGACTTCTCTGGTTTCCTCTATTATATTGCCATGGCCAAAGGAAAGCTTGAGCACCGCCTGCTTGCGGCGCAGTTTGCCGGCAAGGCTGAAATTGCCGTCCACAATGCTGCCATCAAGCGGATAGACATCGCTGACGGCATTCCCGTCATATTCGGCATGGATGAGGCGAAGCGGATCTGTCGTGAGCATTGCCAATGCCTCGGTGCTGCTTTTAACGCAGAGATTCACATACTGCCCGCCGTTCTGCTGCGCGGTCTTCTGCAGCCATGAGTGATTTGCAGCCACAGAGGAGCTGATGGTGCTGACTGTAGGCCAGACATCCCGCCGGACGGCTGTCTTTTCCCTGGCAAGCGAATCGTCCCAGTTGCCAATGCCATCGGTAAAGATAAGCACTTCGTCAGCGGGGAACAGTGCCGCAAAGTCATACGTGAGGTTTGTTGCCCCGTCAAAGCCCTGCGCCAGCACAAAAGCCTGTACGTCAGCAGCAATCTTGTCCGCAGAGCCGCTGAAAAGCTGTGCCTCATGCAGGTCATTGCAGAAGGGCACGACGGTGACGGAGGCGGGAGCAGCCTTGGCAAGGTATGCCTTGAGCACGGCGAATTCAGCATCCATATTGCGCTTCTTCATGCTGTCAGAGATGTCATAATAGATGACAAGGCGCTGCGGCAGCTTTTTTGCCGTCGAAGCCGCAGCAAGGGGCTGATGGTAATAGAAGAAAGTCTCCTTGCCCACTTCCTCCGTAAAGACAATGCCCTCTGTCTCCGCGCCCGCCTTGTCGGGAATGGCGACGGATATAGCTTCGTCAAGCAGGACATTTTTCCTGCTCATCTGGGCGGTATAGCCCGAATTCATCTCGTCAAAAGTGATGAGGGAGGCAAGCGCCGCCCCTTCAGCTTCGGGAGCAGCAGATTTTTTCCGGTCGAGGACGGTGATGCGCAAGGAAAAGCTGTCCAGCCTGTCCTTTGAGAGCGCGGAAAAAGTATATCTGCGCGGAGAAGTATGCAGTTTGCTCTGGTACGTCACCTGTACATGGCGGCTGCCCTTGGCGGGAAGCGGATAGACGCGCGCCTTAAAGTTGTTGCCCGCAGTCATCTCCACAAGGCCGGGGTCAATGCCCTGACGCACCACGGCCTCAAAGACCTGCCGCCCCTTGTCTTTTTCAACAACGACACCCTGACGCAGCTTGCCGTTTATGTCGAGCGCGTAGCCCGTAATGCTTTCATTTTCTCCAAGAGGGAACTCAAACTCCCCTTCAAGCACGCGGTCTGTGTCGTTTACAAAAACCATGTCCAGCGTAGTGGTGGCTATATTCCCCATCACCTGCACGTCTGCCTCCAGCGTGCTCAGCCTCACGGGAGAAGGCTGTCCGGGCACTGCGCCCTGCACATTCATCTTGATTGACTGCGCAAACAGCGGCGGCACCATCATCAGCGACAAAATAAGCGGAATAGTCTTTTTCATTGCGTTACCTCACAGAGTAAAACAACGTTTACCCTGCAAGGTTTCATATAAATCACGTCTTACTGATTTTATTCGTCAAATTCAAATTCAACTTTATACTTGTCTCCTTCAGCTACCACGACCCACCACTTACCGGGAGCATCAACCCAGTACTTTTGGAAAACCGAAGAAATCTGCTCTGCGCTCATGTCATGGATTTGCAGGGCAAGCTTCCGCGTATGGAACATATCATTATATACCAGAAGGTTGCGTACAATGCTTGCTCCCATTCCCTGCACTGAAGCCAGAGATGAATAGGTTGAAATGATCTGGGCATTTTTGTAGCTTTGCAGACGGTCTGCGATCGTGGAGAACACATAATTTCCGTCCTCCCCCACCCTGTCAATCAGCTTTCCCTGAGCCATATAGCCTCGAGCCTCATTGACGCGGGCCACAAAATGCTCCAGATCAGAAATCTTATACAGTTCCTCAATGCCGAGAGATGCCTTGCCGCCAGAAACATAGGCGCTTGGCGTATAGCACACGCCGTAATGTTCCCGCACCACATTGAACATGATGTCATTATACATATCTGCCGCAAGCAGTGACGGCAGGTAATCATCACTGTCATTGGAGGGGGCTGAAACGGCATGTACGGCAAAACCTGTACCGGCTGCCACTTCCTTAAAAGTCAGCACTTCGTCATTGCCCGTAATGCTGTACGGAGGAATTTCTGTACTGACGGGCTCCGCTTGCTTCTGCCCCTTCTTTGCCTTCTTCTTTTTTGCTTTATTTTCAGGAGTCCGCTGAATGGTTCCGATTGTCTTGTCTAATTCCGAAACCAGCTTGTCCTCATCTATATTGCCAGAAGCAACCACGAAGATATTTTCAGCGCGTACAATGTCCGAATAGAGGTCGGCAGCCTTTTTCTCCCACTCAGACAGATAGCCCGAGGAATACTCCGTCATATTGCACCGCGTTGCATAGGGATGCCCATTCGTTATGTCAATAAGCATCTTGTTGCGCAGCATGGCTACGGGATCGCTCTTTATGGGATCCACATCCGCACTCTTGCAGCGGCTTATTGCGGCATACATGCTTTTCTTATAGGAAGGATGCATAAAGCCATCGACAAACACGGGAAGCACTTTGTACAAATAATCGTCCACAGTTCCAAGAGAAAGCACACTTCCTTCCATATATGTAGTGGCGCTGATTGAGGAACGGGTCTGCTCAAGCATCTTGTCCCGAGTCTCAAAGCTGTAGATGCGGGAATCAATGGTCATGGATTCAAACAAGGCTTCTTCCAGACCTGAGTACGCCGAAGATGGCAGGCATGAGGTTCCGCCGCGCACAGCAATATGCACAAAATTGAGTTTATTAGCATCATCCTTCAACAAATAGACAGGGACACCGTTTACAAGCTGGCGGGTATCTACCTTGGGCGGCTCATAGGCAAGGTACTTCTTTGAAGCGGCGAATTCCTGATGCGGAACATATATATCAGTATGCTCAGGAACTGCCGTCTGAGCCGCAATCTTCTCACGGTCAGGAGCGAATTTTTTGTCCTTCCACCAGAACGCCGTGTCCGCCGTCACCAAATCATACTTGCTGCCATCGTAATAGGCATCGCGGGAAATAGGCCGTCTTTTGTGCGAAACCATCATGCTCGCATAATAGTCATAGCTTTTCGGACCTTCAATAAAGCAGACGAGCGGGGTTCCTTCTGTGATATATTTCTTTACCCATGCCTTTGCTTCATCCTTCGTCACAGAGGCAAGCTTGTCATAATAATCATAGTAATAATCGGCGGTACCGCTTGCCCAACAGCTCCGCACAAGGGAAAGGAGTCCTTCGGCGGATTGCGCCCTGCCAAGGCGTGCCGCTTTAATTTTATTTATAATGTTTTCTTTCTTTTCCGGCGTAAAGGCATAGCTCTTGTTTACAACAGAGGGAAGCAGATTTTTCTGGATTTCGTCAAGCAAGCCGCTCACAACTTTTTCATGGTCAAGGCCATCACCTGCGGGGACATTAAAGAAAAAAAGCAACACGCTGCCAGAACGCCGCGTTACATACTGTACATTTATGTCATGCGGACCAGTAAAGCCGTAACGAGTCTGTTTCAGTAAAGACTGCTTAAAGTCTTCGAGCCTGTCATTGAGCAGTTCCATCAGATAGTCGCCCATATAAGTGTCTTCACGCGCAAAGGCAAGGTCTGGTGCCCGATACACGATGGCAAGATTTCTTCCATACGGGCTAAAACTTTCACTGTCCACCGTGATGATTGCCTGCTGCTTGCTGTCAAACGGCTTCATGCTGGGCTGAGGCGGCAGAGCAGGAACGCTGTTGCCGTTGTTGCTCCAGCTGCCATAGATTGTCTTTGCAAGGGCATGTACTTCTTCAGGATTTACATCGCCTCCCACAAAAAGTGCAGCGTTTGAGGGAATATAATACTTGCTCTGCATATCGCGCATCTGCGCCACGGTAGCATGCTTTACTACATCCATAGCACCGCCTGTGTCAAGCCGGTATGGAGCTTCGGGGAAGAGCTTATAGGTCATATATTCGGAAAAATATTTGCCCCCGTTTTTGTAATCACCCTGAATTTCGGAAAGCACGACTTTCTTTTCATTTTCCAGTTCCGTAGGATCCATAAGGGGGCTGCGAATTGCCGCATTCCAGAAAGCCATGCCATTCTCAAGCTGGTCAGAGGGAAGCGTAAAGAAGTAGTGCACGCAGTCCACTTCTGTATAGGCATTCCACTTTGAAACGCCCATATCTTTGACGGCACGCTGCACTGCCGCAGCATCGCGGTACAGTTCATTGCCTTTGAACATCATGTGTTCATACAGATGGAAAAGCCCTGCCGTTTCCGGAGTCTGCGTCGTTGCTCCGGCACGGACTGCTATTTCAACATAGACAAGCGGAACCGAATGGTTTTCCGCCACAAAGAGGGAAAGCCCGTTTTCAAGGGTGTACTCATGCAGATTTTCAACAGGGGTCTTTTCAGCAAAAACCATCTGTGCGGAAAGCAGTAATGCTCCAAAGACGAGCAAAAACAACTTTTTCATACCAAATTCCTCCATAAAATGTACATTTTTTGAAAACAACCTCAGTATAGTTTAGCCTCCTCCCCCTGTCAAGACGGCAAGGCAGAAATTGAATCCTTTGCTACAGCGTCCCGTCTGTCACAGCGCCCCGTCGCGGCGCATAGAGAATTTGTCCATGGGATACAGCTTGAGGTTTTCCAGCACCTTGCGGCCATCCGCTTTTTTGAGCAAGGCTTCCCGCGCACGAAAGATTTCCGTTTCGGTCTTGTGCTTGGAAGGACCGCCGACACAACCGCCGGGGCAGACCATACCCTCCACAAAGTCCTCCGCGAGCGTTCCAGCTTTCAGCTGCATGAGCGCCTTTTTGCATTCCGCGCCGCCCGCACAGCGCAGAAGCTTTACATCAGCGGTATTCACGCCGCGCTCCTGCATACATTCGAGAACCGCGTTGGCAACGCCGCCGCTTGTGGCAAAACGCTTGCCCCAGATGGACGCTTCCTGATAGTCCTCTTCCACGCTTTCAAAAGAAATATCCCTGCTCCGCATAAGCGCGCTCAACTCGCCATAAGTCATCACATAGTCGGCATTGTCGGGAATGCTCTGGTCATTTGCCTCTGACTTTTTTGCAATGCAGGGACCGATGAACACCGTGGTGCAGCCGGGATGCGTCAGTTTAAGATAGCGTGAAATCGCGCACATGGGCGACACCGTGGCAGACATATTGTTCTCGAACACAGAGGGGAAGTGCTGGCGCAGCATATTGATGAAGGCTGAACAGCAGGAAGTCGTCATCTTCTTGCCCTCTTTGTATGCTTCAGTCCATTCAAGAGATTCAGAGGCGGCAGTCATATCTCCGCCAAGCCCTACTTCCACCATATCGGTAAAGCCCAGCTTCTTAAGCGCGGCACGAACAGCCGCCATGCTGATTTTGTCGCCAAACTGCCCTTCTGTGGCGGGAGCGCACATGGCAAAGACCTCTTTGCCCGCAAGTATGTCCTGAATAACGCCCACAAGGTAGGTTTTGGAACCGATGGCACCGAAAGGGCAGTTATGTATGCAGTGACCGCACTGCACGCACTTTTCTTCATTGATGCGGCAGATGCCCCACTCGTCGTAAGTGATGGCACCGACGGGGCACGCCTTTTTGCACGGACGCTCAAGGTGCACGATGGCGCCATAGGGACAGGCTTTTGCACACATACCACATTCCTTGCACTTTGCGGATTCAATGTGCATGCGTACCTCGCCCGGCGAGATGGCATTAAAATGGCAGGAGCTCTGGCAGGGCCGTCCCATGCAGAAGCGGCAGCTGTCGGTCACAGAGTAGGCAGAAATGGGGCAGTCATCACAGGCGGCGTTGATGACCTGCACCACGCTGTCAGAGGGAGCTTTGTCCGAGGGGCACTGCGCGCAGGCAAGACGAATGCGCTGTTTGATGATTTCGCGTTCCTTGTAGACGCAGCAATAATCCGACTGAGGCCCCGGAGCCATTGCATAGACGATTTTTTCTTTTTCTTCTTCGTTCAGCTTGCCAGCCCAGGCAAGGCGGCAGACTTCTTCCATTATCTTGTGTTTAAACGAAACGATACCCTTGTCATTTGTTACCATAACAAATATAGTAGCACGTTTCTTAAAATAATACAATGAGTTGGTTTCAAACGTCTAAAACTTTCTGAAACCAACTCTGTTTTGCGGAGGCTGTTGAACAGGCTACAGCCAGTCTACATGGCCGTCCTTTACGTCGTATATAGCGCCCACAACAGCGAAATCGCCCTCTTTGTGGATTTTGCTGCGGAGGACGCGGACTCCATAGTTCACGTTCAGGCAGGATGCCTTGTAGTCATCTTTCTCTTCGCCGATAGCTTTGTGAATGCCGTCGGTAATCGTTTTGACGAAGCCTTCCGCCCCACCGGCGATTGTCGCACCCACCGCGCCGCACTGCTTATGCCCCAGCACCACCACCACTGAGCAGCCCAGATGCTCTACGCCATATTCCACGGCGGCAAGCTGGGTTGTACCGATGACGTTGCCCGGAATGCGGATGACGAAGAGCTCGCCAATGCCCGTCATAAAGATGTCCTCCGGAACCACGCGGGAGTCCGAGCACGCCACCACCACGGCATAAGGCTTCTGCCCATGCTCCGCCGTTGCAGCACGGATTGCGGGGGAAATGTCCCCGTTATTTTTTTCCGCCTGCATATACGACTCATTGTTTTTCTTTAACATGTCAATTATTTGTGTAGTAGTCATGCTTCTAGTATAACACAGAGTTTTTCGTTGCACCAGAAATTTTTAGATGAATTATTGGAAGCTTTCAATATGCCTTCCACTCCACGCACCCGCAGGGGCTGTCCTCGTAGGCGAGGAAATCAGCGATGCAGGCAGCGGAAGGAGCATCAAGCTGCGACAGCCGCCGCGCCGAACCCGCGGAACAAAAAACAAGGGGATCCACATAGCGGCGCTTGACACGGAGCGACACGCAGTAGGCATTCGGCAGCGGGGAAGCGCTGCGCTCCACCCGCGTCATCTTACGGAAGGTGCGGAAGAGCCGCGAAAACTCTGCATCCTCAGCGGCGGCGGCAAGACTGTCAAAGCGGGCAACAAGCTCTGCCTCTCCCAGCGAATACAGCTCTTCTTCCTGCACGAAACCGCAGGAAAGCGCGCGGCTGAGCACATCTGCCATAAGCTGCATGGCAACTTTGTCCTCGTTCTGCTGCAGGAGCCTGCTTATGGCGCAAAAGCGCTCCGTGTACAGGCGGGCGGCAGATAATTCCGCAAAGCCAAGCTCCGGCAACCCGCGCTCGTTTTCAAGCACCCGCACCTGCAAGAAGTTTTCCCGCACCTCATCCAAGTTCCATGCCCCGCAAAGTGCCGCCCCGCTCGGATACATATATTCAAGCCTGTCAGCGCTCAAACCGGGAATATCGTTGTCAGCGACGGGATAGCGATGGTAATCGTCCACATCTCGGGGAACAAGTCCGTCACGCTTTAAAAGCGCACAGAGACTTTCATCGCGGGCAATCATCTGCGCAGTGGGCTGCTCCGTACTCTCCTGCGTGAGCGCGTCCCCGTTGCGGAAATCCGTCACATGGCTGAAAGCGGGCGTAGCGATGTCGTGGAAGAGGGCGGCAAGCGTCTGCGCCTTGTCCTTCGTGAAGCGCCAGACAATCAGCGCAGCACCCAGCGAATGGTCCAGACGGGAATAAAAGAAACGGTTGTGAAAAAGCGGCGTCCAGTCCGTACCGCAGAGCAGCCCCACACCAGCCAAGCGGCGCATAGCGGGCACTTCAAGATAGGGGTCAAGGAAGTCGGGAATCCTCTCGCACAGTATACGATGGTAGGCTTCCGTATTCCATGCCGTCTCAGCGTCTGTCATCCGTGCTATTTTTCCTTCGGACGGTAGTAGAACGTGGCGCGCCCCCTGCCGCTGGCGGAAGGGACACGCTGCATCTCAAAATCATCATCAAAGTACTCGATGAGGTCGGTGAGCTTGCGGAAGCCGTAGTCCACGGTATCAAAGCCGGGGTCCTGCCTCTTGAAGAAAGAGCCCGCCGCGCTTATATCCGCCCAGCCGTTGTCGTCAGCGTACTTGTTATAAGCGGTGTTGAGCAGCTTATAGATTTTACGGAACTGCTTGTCAGTCATTATCTCGCCGTTGTTGCGGCGGTGGAATAAGCCCCTGCCAAGCATCTTGGGCTTTGCCTTGCGCTCCCGAAGCTTTTGCTCGGCAATCTTTGCCTCTTCCTCTGCTACAGCGTCGTCTTCCTCGTTCGTAAGGTTTTCAATATAGATAAAATCGTCACAGGCAGAGATAAACGACTGCGGGGTCTTCTTTTGCCCCACGCCAAAGACATAGAGCTGGCTTTCGCGCAGCCTTGTGGCAAGCTTGGTAAAGTCAGAATCGCTCGTCACGAGGGCGATAGCATCATACTTTTCCGTGTAAAGCAGGTCCATGGCATCGATGATCATGGCGCTGTCGCTTGAATTCTTGCCCTGCGTATAGGCAAACTGCTGCACGGGTATGATGGCGTTGTCATTCAGCTCGTTCTTCCAGTTCTTGAGCGTATCGAGGGAAAAATCCCCATAGGCTCGCTTGGTGATGATGTGCCCGTGCACCGCAATCTCCTGCAGGATGGCGCGGAGCTTTTTGTACGGCGTGTTGTCGGCATCGATTAGAACGGCAATGTTTTTCTGCTCGTTTTCGTCTACCATTCGTTTACCGCCTCGCGCAGCTCTTCAAAGATATGTCCAAGAGCGGGAATGGCAGCGGCAACGAGGGAGCAGACAACGATAAAGCCAAATGCCATCAGGACAAGGTTGATTATCGAGCAGACAATGCCCACCATGGCATTGCTGTTTTGCTGCTTGCGCCGGGAGATAATACCAAGCACCAGTCCCAGAATGGCAAAGGGGCCTTTATAAAAGAAAAAAGAAAGTATGCCGAACACCATGGACATAGTGCCAAGGTCGGCAGCAGAAAAATAAAAGTTCCCCTCTTCTTCCTTTTCCTTGCGGAATGAGGGATTCGCTCCGGGAATATTCCAGGGGTCAGCCTGTTGATTTTCGTCTTCCATACGGAAACTCCTTATTGCTTCTCTACTATTCTATTGTAGATTCTGTCCAAGTCATCCTTGGTAAAATAGTCAATCGTGACAGAGCCATGCTCAAAATCGCCCCGCAGCTGGACCTTTGTGCCAAGCGCCTCTATAAACTTCTGCTCTATGGCATCATAGTCGGGATCTCGGCGTGTGGGAACAGGGTCGGGCCCCGTCTTCTTCCGTGCCGCGCGGGAACCACCGTTCATACCCTGAGCCTGCTGCTCCGCCTGCCGCACCGTCATGCCCTGTTCGCGGATGCGGTCATAGAGCACCTGCTGATCTGCGGAACTTATCACGCTCAACAGCGCACGCGCATGACCAGAAGTAATCTCTCCAGACGCAAGGGAATGCAGCATAGAGTCTGGCAGTTTAAGCAGGCGGATGGAATTTGCCACCGTGGAGCGGTCCTTGCCCACGCGCTCGGCAACTTCGCCCTGCGAAATGCCCTCAAGCTCCATCAGCTGCGCATAAGCCTGAGCTTCTTCAACGGGATTTAAATCCGTGCGCTGAATATTTTCTATGAGCGCGACTTCAAGCTTGCGGGAATCCGAATACTTCCGCAGCTGTATGGGAACCTTTGCAAGTCCTGCCGCACGGGCAGCGCGGGAACGCCGTTCACCCGCAATGATATAAAACATACCGTCCCCTGCATCCTCAATGATGATCGGGGAAAGCACGCCCTCCTGCGCTACGGATTTGGTGAGCTCGGCAAGCTGCTTTTCATCGAAATACTGGCGCGGCTGGCGGGGATTTGGCTTTAGCAAAGCGGGATCCACCCAGAGCGTGCCGATCCTCCCGAGGATCACCGTATCCTCCTGCGAGCCCGT
>ERZ842401.5086-NODE-5086-length-14800-cov-4.895490_pt1 | contig 14800 bp, 15 predicted proteins | sample MGYA00521270_ERZ842401 | MGnify/ENA primary metagenome ERZ842401 (study PRJEB31892, sample SAMEA3878208) | bioreactor metagenome | biome: Moose rumen | place: Sweden | collected 2011-10 | study: EMG produced TPA metagenomics assembly of the PRJEB12797 data set...
ACCGTAGGCACCATGGTAGCTGACAGATCCATCAGTATTCGTGCCACGGACACTATTGCCACTGCCGACATTCGAAGACCGGAGCCACCAGTAATAAGGATTGCCTGCAGTGTTCTTCTTGATCCTGTTAGTATCAGCTCCAGCACCTTTACTACCAAGATCGGAGTTGGCAGAGTAGTACTCCCATGCATCGCCTTTGTCAGAAGCATTATCTCCTGATCCGTATACTTCAGGTCTTGATGGCAGGAAGAATTTATCCACAGTAGTCTCATAACCTGTACCGGCATTGCCTTCCACAGTAGTGGTATCACCAGCAGCAGTAGATAAAGCTGTCAGAAGCTCTACATCTGCACAGATCTTGACAAACTCCGGATCCAGACCATGCATGAATCCTGCAGTAGATGTATCCCATGAAGGTGGTCTATCCCAATGAGATTGAGGAGTCCATACAGATCCGGCAACTTTGTTAGAATTCAGATGCTGTCTGATAGCCAGTCTGCTCCATGCATTATCTCCATACCTCATTCTATGAATACTGTTCAATCCACTGGCTTCCTGTACAGCAATCAGTACTGTACCAAGATCAGTACCACCGGATCCTTCAGTGACCACTACATTAGATTCAATAGCAGTCCTGCTATTGCCGGATGCATATGTACTGATCTTTGCAGCAGTACACATCGCATTGTAAGCCCAAGGCCATACAATCTGACCATCGGCCGGAAGATCCTGAGTCAAAGTGAATTGATAAGTATTTCCTCCACCATGAGCTGTATCATAACTGTCACCAAGAGTGACATGATAAGTACCAGCCGGAAGTACCGCACCTGTGTGGTTATAGTAGAATGCTTCTGTAGCATCTGCCTGCAGATTATACAGCAGTCCTTCTGACTGGAGGATCATACCATACTGTCTGGTATTGTCATGCAGCTTGATATTACCTGTAGTAGTCTGACCACCTTCAATGAAGTCCATAACTACCATGTTGATAATGAATGCTGTCTCTACCACTATGATGGTGTCTCCTTCAGCTGCAGTACCGGTCACACTCAGACCATAATCAGTCAGGATGATGGCCTGATCATTATACCTCCATGCGGATCCATCATAAACGATTTCATATTCCTTCTCTCCGGCTTCATCCATAGCATCTACAAAGGTGTCTTCAGTTACTGTAACTGTACTGATACCTGTATGCTCACCAAGGGAAGCCTGCACTCTGGTCTCTCTTGCCACTTCGATGATGTCACCAATGCAGAATACTGATGGTGCAAGACCAAGCCTTACAATGGCCTGTACATCACTGTAGCCTTCCGGTGTGAGACCACCTCTCTTGGCCAGAATAGCATTAGTCTGTCTCAATGTACTATCCTTGACCAGATCTACTTCAAATGTACTCATTTATTATTCCTCCTCTGTAAATATCATGGTTACACCATTATCTGACTCAATAACAAAGCTGACATCACCTGCAAGAGTGAAGACAGCAGCTGCCTGAGTAGCATATGTCTCTGCATTCTCTTCCGATGTAGCAGCAGCTGTAGCAGCGTCTTCTGCAGCTTCCTTAAAGAGCTGAGCAGATGCCTTATATGACAGAGCATTACCCTCTGATGTAGCAGCATTTGTGGCAGATCTGGCAGCTGCATCCTTGGCATCATTAGCCTGATTCAAGATGTAGTCACATCTCTGCTGCAGTTCGATATACCAAGCTTTCTCTACCGGTTCCGGAATGATGTCACCACCATTCAGACCATCATATACCTCAATATCATATACTCTGGTCTTCCAGACATAATCATCACCGACTGCTTCAATACTGAATGACAGTGTACCGACATCATAGCAGGCTTCAGCAGGTACTACCCAGCCAAAGCGGATCTGCTCATCATTCCTCTCAACACAGCAGGCCAGATTGATATCTGAATATTCACCTTCAGTAATGTAGATGATCTGCAGTGTCTTCTCAGACAGGTCTACACCATCATAGTATCTATCCATCACAAAGCGGATAAACTGAGACTTATTCTCTCCGGATACCATGATCTGCTCATCTATCTGCTGCAGGAGCTTGGTAGCCTTGTCTACTTCAAAGACAAGATCATCAGTATAGGTAGAATTGTCATAGCCATCTACCCATTCCCATTCCATACTCATAGCTTTTCACCTCCTTCTTATGCTGTTCTCTTCCACATGTACACTGCCAAATAAGGTGGCATGATATTGACAGCCTGACCGCTGCCTGTAGATCCTGTATCGCCTGTACCGGCAGCACCTGTAGTACCACCACCTCCGGATGCCACTGTAATGGTATGAGTATGAGCACCGGCAGAAGATGTACTGTGAGTGCCTGTACCTTGAGCAGCATATTTAGCTGTACCTGTAGCACCGATTTTCTGTCTTGCTACAGTATGAGTATGAGCACCGGCAGATGCACATGTGGCAGTGTGTGTATGATTAGGTGTACTGTGAGTATGAGATGGTCCGGTGTGAGTATGAGCCGGAAGCTGGCCAACTGTGAGAGTCACAGTTTCAGCTCCAGCGGTCTGACCTACCGCATGGCTTGCGGATCTTCCTAAGAGGAATCTGCCTTGTATCTCTTCCCATGTACCACCAAAGATAGTAGCAGGATTAAGATTAGTCACATTCATATAGATGGATCCCACCGGATAGACCGCATCCGCTATGGTAGCCAGTGAAGGTACTTCTGTGAATACTTTGGTGACTGACTCAATCTGAGTACCATCAATCAGTACATGATATAGTGGCATGTAGTCAGCTAACGCTCCATTGAATATGTTCCCGGATGTCACAGCCGGAGCCGATGGAGTAGATCCGGAAGTTACTTCAGTACCTTTGATGACTTCCAGAGATGCTGACTCAACACCTGTACCACTGTCTTTAGCATATTTCAGTGCTATGACATCAATTCTTGTTTTGTTCTGGTTACCATTCTGGATGCTTGCATCTTCTGTTGAATTCTGAGGAATGATAATATGTCTTCCCTGATCCACAGCATCACCTGATCCAATCCTTATCAGATTGCTTGATTGGATTGTATAGGCAAATTTAGTGCCTGTACCAAGGACATACTTACCAGTACCACAGACACCGGCATTAAATCTCCCGGCATCAGCAGAGGATACATGACCAGTACCTGCATAACCTGTTATAAGTTCTATAGCCATTTATCCCACCTCATAAGTGATTACTATGTCATCGTTCTGGATTTTGATGATCTTCTTGATCACTTCCTGGACACCTTCCAGTCCGGTGACCTGTTCTGTAGTTCCAACGATATCACCCACATCATAGGTCTGCTCAGTCTCTTCCAGATCAATACCAAGCTCATCAGATGCATGATATTCTTCCAGCTTCTCAATAGCTCCGGCTACCATGACAGCCATCCGGTCAAAATACTGTTTGAAGTACTTTCCGGATATCCACTCAGGAGCCACTTTAAGATCAGTAGGAGAGTAGTAAGTATTGGCCTGCCATGTAGGAGCCACATCACCCTTTTTCTGATAGTAAGTATTGGCTTGCCATGTAGGAGCCACTGTAGTATCAATCCTTGTGTACTTGGTAGCACCACTCCATGCAGGAGCTTTTTCATGTGAGTGCTTAGTGTAATATTTCTTCGCCTTCCAGGTAGGCACTTTGTTCTTCTTGGTCTTCGTTACGTTATACCACTTCTTACTCTTATTCTTCTTCAGTTCCTTAGCTGTAGCTGGTCTATAATAACTGCCATAATTGGTAGACCAATCTGATGGCTTAGAAGTCTGTCTGTCATAAGTGTAGTAAGTGATACCATCTACAGTCCTGTATTCCTGGATGACTCCATCATTGTACAGGATGTAATATTCACCATAATTCTTCTTCCAATCTGATGGCTGCTTGGTCTGCTTGGTATAGGTAGTGTTGGTCACACCTGACACCTTCTTATAAGTACCGCCATCATTGTAGTAATACTCTTCATAGTCTACAGACCAGTTACCAGGCTTAGATGTCAGAAGCTGATATACAGTAGTTCCGGATACAGCAGTATATCTGTCAGTTACACTGTTATATGTAAAATAATTCTCAAAGTTTTCAGTCCAGTCATATGGCTGCTTGGTCTGCAGCAGGTATCCTACATCCTGCATAGCTGCTTCTTTATAGGATCCTCCTGTATCCACATCTTCACCATCAATGATCTCTATCTTAGGTTCATAGTAGAAGTAATCATCACAGTTAGTATCCCAATCATCCGGCTTGGCTGTCAGAGCCACATAGTTAGTAGTGATCTCTGCATTGGATACATCATAGACTTCTATGACTTCATCCTGATCTGTCATGACCTTATTGGATTCATCAAGGATATAATCACTATCCTGTATCGGATCAGCTGTAGGATCCTGCAGATACTGCTGTACTCCACCATACTCATCAGTGAATATATGGATCACTGCTCTATCCTTCAGATCTCCCTGACCAAGACATATCATGTGATTCACCGGACGGAAGTTCTTCTGGAGAGTAAAATCCACCTGAGATGTATCAAACTCTTCATCCTGTGAGTAGTCATATCTTGGCTCAGCTGACAGGATTATCATGCCATTATTCCAGCGGATCTGCAGCTTGGCTCCAAACTCCTTCAGCATCTTCTTGATACCGGAGTATGCATAGCAGTACCTGTCCATCTGGTAGGCTACTATGTCTATTCCTGAGTCTTCATTAGATGCTGTGAAAAGGGAAGAGAGACCGATCCGGTCAATGATGTCCTGAAGCACTTCATTGGCTTCTCCGGCCAGTACAAGGTAATCATTACCTTCCTCCGGACAGATGACCTTATTCTCCAGTATTCCATGCCATGTCCGGCCTTTGTACTGGATCTGTTCAGTTTCTGTATTGACTCTGATAGAATCTACAATACCTCCATACTCTTCATTCTCCACATAGATGAAATAGCCTTTATCACAGCAGTGATCTCTCTGATCTACACTACAGGTAAAATCATTCTCATCAGAGCCATAAGCCATATCCAGATCATAAGACTGCAGGACACCAAGATCCTTCCTTGTTTCATCTGCATATATCAGATCCATTCAGGCTCACCTCTTTCATCAAATAGTGTGATATCCACCTTCAGTGTCTTGTCTCTGCTGATAGAAGTGACTCCTTCCGGAATCGGCTCAAAGATGTAAGAATCTCTGGACCTCAGATAGAAGATATTCTCCACATTACCATAGATGTCATACTGCAGGATCTTCTTGGTGAGAGAATTGACTGTGGCATACTCACCGGAATCCAACTCTGTCAGAAGTTCATAATCATGGCTTCCTATTATTATTGATGGATTCAGAGCAGGACCATAGAAGGTCAGCTCAAAATTAGCTTTATCAATACAGTCATTCTCAATAACTTCTATCAGTTCTTCCAGATCATAGTCAAAATCATCATAGTCCAGTACTGAATCATCATAGTCCAGTGATCCGGCATTGGTTGACAGATCAAGATATTGATGAGTCTTCTTCTTTACCCAGTACGGATACACACTGATAAAAGTAACTTCACGCTCTACCGCTTCAAATAATTCTTCAAATTCATCCTGAGATGTCTCTACAGCAAAAACCTCTTTATAGAAGCCGTTCCACCAGAGCTTGCCCGGCTTCAGCTGCCGGATGTCTCTGTCAAAGGTCCTATGCAGCTTGTACATGACCTCATTGAATTCATCAGCTGTCTCAGCCATGATACTCAGCCTCAATGTAGCATCCTGAGTATCCTTATAGAATCTCTTGACTCTCCCAAGACCATTGACTCCGGAAATAGTAGAATACTCCCACTTATTAGATGTCAGAGTCTCCGGAGATTGTGCAAATATCGGAGACTCCATAAAATTAATGATGGATCCATCAGATCCCTCATAATAAAGTGTCATCATTTACACTAACCCCCTTACAACTCTTCCAAGCTCTCTGTCATTCACCTCCATGGTGATATCCATCTTAGCTACTGCTGCAGCCACCTTCTCACCAAGCAGATCATAGTCAATATGTGGTACAAACCTTTGGACAGCTGCTCCGATGTAGCTCTGCAGTACACTGACAGGTGATACTGCTTCAGGTCCTGCTTCACCAACTCCATGATATCCATTGAGTGTAGGTATGAGTGTCGGTGCATCAAATACAACACCTTTAGCATGCCATGATACGGAGAAGGAAGGGAGAGATCCCTTACCACCTATACCAAATGGAGCTTTACCACCACTCACACTGATGTGTGGAAGCTGCAGACCGGAGAATATCTTTCCAATATGAAGAGGGAAGATACCTTTGATTTTGTTCATGATCCCCTGAATGGTACTCTTAGCTGTCTCAATCGGATGAGTCATGGCATTCTTGATAGCACTGAATGCAGAGGATACTGTACTCTTGATACCTCCTACAACACTGCTGAAGGTGCTCCTGATAGCACTCAGCACACTGGTAACTGTACTCTTAGCTGTCTGTATTGGATTAGTGATAGCTGCCTTGATGGCATTCCACACTGTCTGAGTTACAGACTTAATAGCATTGAATACAGAAGATACTGTACTTTTTACCGCATTTACTGCAGATGTTACAGCAGTCTTGATACCATTCCAGACTGTGGTTACTATCGTTTTGGCTGCATTCCAGACTGTACTGAAAGTATTCTTGATGGCATTGAATGCTGTAGTGATGGTAGTCTTGATTGTATTGATCACAGTGATCACTACTGTCTTGATCACCTGAAAAGCATTATCTACTATCTCTCTGAATTTTTCACAATGGTTATAGGCATATACCAAGCCGGCCACCAGTGCTGCTATAGCTGTAATGACCAGGAAGATAGGATTAGCCAACATTGTAGTATTCAGCATGGCAAAGGCTTTCTGTACTGCTGAAATCAATGAGCTGATGGCAAGTGCTCCGGCAAGGATACCAAGAGCAGTGGCCACACCCATGATCAGGGCCTGCAGGATAGGAGACTGCTGTACTACCTGAGCTACCTTAGTGATGACATCAGACACCCTGATCACCACATCGGATATCATCGGTGTTAATGTGGATCCAAGAGCCATAGTCACATTATTAGTAGCCTGAGACCAGGCATCAGCCATGGTAGTGGCATTGGCTGTGGTATCTTCCAGTGCTCCCTGATTAGTCTCCAGAGCTTGTGTCCACTTCTCAATATTGAAGTTACCACTCTGCACATTGGCAGCAAGCTCCTGAGCTGCCTTAGCACCAAAGACCTCTTCTACAGTCATGCCGGTATCACCAACCTGGGCCTGTAGTGCTTCAGATACATTGTCACACTCACTGATGGCCTTGATAGCATCCTGGAAGGCTCCTGGCACATCATCAGTGACTTCTGACAGATTACCTACTGCCTTCTTCATACCGGACATCACGCTGGAGACATTGGCTCCACCATCAGACAGTGAGATCAGCATAGCCAAAGCATCTTCAGTGCTATATCCCAGCTCCTGGAATTGGATGCTGTTCTCAGACAGATATCCTGCCAGCTCATCCACTGACAGCTGACATGACTGGTTGGCAGTAGTCAGATCATCCAGGAGACCATCTGCATCTTCCATGGACAACCCCCAGCGATTCATGACATTGGCCAGCTCATCTACAGCCTTGGTACCATCAGTACCGGTATGCTGAGCAAAATTGGCCACTTTAACAGTCAGATCTTCCGCTTCTTGTCCTGTTACTCCAAAACGAGTATTAAGTTCTGCCAGGATGTTGGATACACCAACAATATCCTGATCTGCATCAGCTATCCGACCAAAGGCAGCTTGAGCTGATGTATTCAATTCCTCTAATGCTTCCCCAGATGCACCGGTACCTTCTACAATGGCTGCGTTGGCTTCACTGAATGCTTCAGCAAGGTCATAAGCAGCATCTGCCATCTCTTTGATGGCAGCAGCTACACCAGCATTCACCAGCATCTCTGCCATGTTATCTACAGCAGAGCCTGCTTCTTCAGCTGCATCCTTTTGATCACCAAGACCCTGATTAGTATCTTCCAGCTGAGTCTTCAGCTTTTCTTCCTCAGTCTGAGCATAGATCAGCTGTCTCTCCAGCTTGGCTACCTCTTCAGAGTCTTCACCATAGATATCTCTGGCTGCTTCCAGTTTCTGAGTGAGAGCTTCCTGCTTATCAGCATTGGCTTCCAGCTGAGCTTCCAAGAGTTCTGTCTTCTGCTGCAGGTATTCAGTTTCATCTCCTGTGTTCTGGAATTGAGCTTCATTGAGCTTCATTTCAGCTCTCAGGGTAGACATCTCAGAATTAGCTTCCTTGATTGCCTGAGTAAAATCAGAAGTTTCCGCTGTAAAGCGGATCTTGGCTTCATTATTACCTGCCACTCTTATGCTCACCTTCTTTCTTCATGGCATACGCAAACCAGCTATCATAGGCAGTCTTATTCTCAACAATCCGATCTAAGGAAGGGAGATCACAATCCCAGAATAAATAATCCGGGATCTTCATGATCATCACATAGTAGGTGTAGTAGTCTTCTATCTCTTCCAGCGGAAAGTTAGGTGGTCTGACTGATGTTACCTTTTTCCGTGTTGCTTTCCGGAAGGCATCCGGGAACCCTGTTTTTTTTCCTGGGCACCATACAGCTTTCTGAATGTCTCACCCATTTCCTGTCTGCTATCTGTCAGCTTATACAGGAAATCCTCATAGGCCATGTGATCTTCATCCTTCACATGAGCACATCTGTAGGCTATATACAGGAATTCACCCATATCAAACTCAGTAAGACTATTAGGATCCTTCTGAACCTGTCTCTGCAGCTCAAAATATCTATCTGTCAGAGCCTTATCCTTTTTAGATAGCTCAAATAAAGCACCAAGATTTAATGTCAGCTCCATAGACTCACCATCACTGGTACTGATCTTGTGAAATACTGCCATGTTACTACCTCCATAATTCAAAAGGAGACACCCTTACTTAGATGTCTCCTTAGCATTCTTAGATTCTTTTTTAATGAAGTTTCCTACAGACTGGATCTCATCTATCCTGTCCTTCTTCAGATTCAGTTTATCACCAGGCTCATAGATAGTACCGGTGTACTTATCTGCAAACTTCTTGATTACTGTGACCCACATAGATGGTCACCTCCTTATTCTGATTCATCAGGATCAGATGTAAGCTGAGCCATACTGGAGCTGAAATCAGTCATCCAATTATCAGCATTAAGTACATCACCTGTGAGATCTACTGCCAGAGCCTGATACTCACCCTTGTTGTAGTCATCCGGCATGTAGCTGATAGACATCTCAACCTCAGCGACTTCCTCAGCACCATTTTCAATATTGAGAGAATTGATCTCTTCAATCTTACATCTTGGGAAACCAAGATACATGATGTTATCATCTTCATCCTTGACTCTGGCAGCCATAGCAAACTCAGGCATCGCAGCAGTGTTATCAAATGCATATACACCAGGCTGAAGGTCATCATTGACCATGTGGTGCATCTTCCTGTAAAGAGCCAGCTTGATGTGCATGGAAAGAGTGATAGTACCATTACCTGTAGGCTTGGTTTTTCTCTTCTTTACCACACCTCTGCAGCTCTTTGTTACTGTTCTGGTTTCACGCTCCACATTGAGAGTACCAACACAGTCATCTCTGGTATATTCTTCATCACCAAACACCTTGATGGCCAGCTGGTCACATTCAAAGTAGGAGTATACATCAGCAGATGAGAAACTCATATTTATTACCTCCTTAGAATTCTTCTGTTAGTTTACCCAGACAAAGCTCCACAACACTGTCAGATGCCTGCTCAGCACCTTGCTGGAAGAATTGCTGACCTCCAGCATGTCTTCTGGTATTGGATCCATCATCCGGGAAATATAGATAGTTATAAGCTGTCTTTGACTTGATGGTGACAGCCAGCATTTCATTGTTGACCTGCTGAAGAGAGTCAGCACTGGCAGCAGGTGCTCTTTTTCCTTTCCAGCTTCTTCCGGAAGAAGGGATGAGCATGTGGATCTGATCCTTGACCTGTCTTCCACCTTCACCATGGAGTACATCATTGATGATCCTCTGTGCTCCAGCTCCGTATTCTTCCATTTTCTGCTGTAGGGATTCCACCTCATCAAAATCCAGTTCAAATGATGCCATGATCAACACCTCTTTTCAGGATGATACAATGTGATGGTAGCTATCTCCACCACCATATTAGTTGATCCTTTGAAGGTGTAATTGTACTGGATATCATCATTGGTGAGCTTTAACTTAGTACCTGACTCATCCTTCTGCTGCAGAGATTCTATGACAGTCTCAATATAACCTTCAGGGATGTAATCCTCATGGATCACATGGACCTGATAGAAGGTCTGAAGGTCAGTCCTTGACTGCATATTATTTTTAGTAGTCCTCAGTCTGTTGAATACAAAGTAATTCCAGTACTTCAGCTCCTTCTCTCTGCAGGCACCATACCAGACACCGGCCATAGGTATCTCAGTATCACCGGCCAGTGTAGTGAGAGTGCTCCGGATCCGATCCAATACACTATTACTCATGACAGCTTCCTCACTTCCTCCAGGTATAGATACATCTCTGATCCATCCCGGTCTTTGTCCAGGTCAATGATGCTGTAAAGCACATCCTCAATCAATACCTGGTGGAATTTTGTCACCTGATTCCGGAGCCTTGTCTTCACCTTCATAGTGAGATTCCTCCCTTGGCTCTCTGCAAACTGCAGATCCTGCTCTCTTCTGGACATCTCATCATAATTCAGCTTCAGGATCTTATCCAGCTCCGTCTTCTTAGTAGGATTTTTCACAGCATTGAATGAGCTGTGATCAGATTCAGGCTTACAGATGAAGAGGACTCCATCATTGTAAGTGGAAAATCTACTCTTCATCTGTATTATCCTCCATAGCAGCAACTTCATACTTGTGCCGGATCTGCATGATCTCAGCTCTATAAGCACCATCAAACTCATTCAGGCAATCATTCCATGAATAAAGCATGTAGGCCAGATAGAGCCTTCTTTCCTGACCCGGCACAAAGTAATCAAGTTCTGCACCTAATTTATGATTCAGTGCTACTTCAGCATCACGCATCTGATCAATCAGCTTAGCTTCAGTATCTGTATCACTCCAGGTGATATTCAAATGTCTCTTTACCGGATCCATGTTAGATCTGGCTGTAGTAGCAGTCAGCATGATTGATCACACTCCTTCCTTACGCAGATACTACTTCTTCAGCAACATTCTTCACTGTGATGAATGCTTCCTCAAGATCAGAGATGTCAAGCAGGACAGCACATGTATTATCATATGCAGTACCCATGCCATGGAGCTTGATCTTGAATGTTCTCTTATCTTCAAGGAATTTGAAGTCATCAGAGAAGCTAAGCACACCCTCCTTAGCAGAACCAATACCCATGAAGTACTCTTCAGGCAGGCAGAGAATAGCTTTTCCTGTTGCTACCGCACTGGATCTGATCACATTCGTAGGGAATGGGAATACATCCTTAGTGAATCCACCAGCAGCATTCAGTACTGTAGTAGCTGGCATGACTTTGCTCAGGAAGTCTACCTGGTTACAGATAAGAGTAACCTCATCAAAGTTCCTGATAAACCCACCATGTTTGGTGTATCCGCTCCTAGCAGATCCATCTTCATTAGCAGCAGTAGATGCAGCAGTTACATTACCATTGGAATCATTGGTGTACCACACCTCAGTAACAGCAAGCTGTGCAAGTACAGCACCATACTCTGCAGGCATGAAGGATTCAAGACTAACAGCAGTTTTCTGAGGATATACACCATCAGTTACTGTGACACCATGATGGATATCTCTGTCCAGTCCAAGAGGCTGATTCTTACCAGTACCGCTAACAATGGCAGCTTCCAGTGCTACCAGGATGGATTCTCTAAGGAATGTCCTGATGTAGTTATCCAGGAATGCAGGACCAAGATCAAGCATATCCATCTCAATAACAGCATATGCAGACAGCTTGCACTGAGTAAGCTCAACAGTTCTGAATGCTCCTTCAATCTGAGTAGCAATAGTAGAGTTGACAGCTCCCCATGTAGCAGTAGGTACTGCATGATCTGTCAGAATCCATCTTGTGAGATACTGTACACTCTGGAAATTGATAGCTGCCAGAAGCGGATGATCTGCCTGCAGATCCTTATAGACATCCTCAATAATGGTGGCAGGCATCACCTTGTTATCCAGAAGGCCATTCATGGTCTGGACTGTCTTTTCCTTACCGGCCTTGATCACTGCCTGATAGAAGCTCTTTTCCTCAGATGTGAGTACTCTGAATCCTCTCTGCATCAGGATATTCTGATCACCATGAGCAGACTCATAATCTGCCAGGACTGTAGCTGCAATAGCATTGCCAAAACTTTCAAACGCTGCTTCCACATTAGCAGCTTCCGGTGCTTCTGCTGTAAACACATTTCTCAGTTCAGCAGCTGCACTCTGTACCATAGAATTCTCTCTAAGCATTTATTCTTCCTCCTTGCTTATGAATAGTGAAAATACATTACTTAACCTGTTACTTTTCTGCTCCGGCTCAGGAGTCTCTTCTCCTTCTGGTACCGGCTCAGGATCTACTACTTCCGGATCAGCTTCTTCCTGCTGAAGCATTGCCTGCAGGATCTGATCCAACTTCTGATTCACAGATTCCATCTCACCATGACCTCTGCTCAGAATCGCTTCACGAATAGTACCAAAGGCAGACTGCTGTGGATCTTCTAAAAGATCCTCATCATCTGCTATCTCTGTAGCAAAACCATATTCAAGAGCTTCCTGAGCTGTCAGCCAGCTCTCAGCATTCATCATATCTTTGATCTCATCCTCTGACAGATTGCTGACCTTCTTATAGGCTTCTATACTGGACTGATTGATCTTGTCATTGTCTTCTGCTGCCTTCCTCATCTCTTCTGAATTGGCAAAACCAAGATAACTCATGCAGTTATGGATCATCATCAGTGCAATGCTTCCCATCGTTCTGACATCACCTGCACAGAAGATGATGGTAGCTGCACTGCAGGCAAACCCATCACAGTAAGTATGTACTGCAGCGGAATGCCTTTTCAGAACGGAATAGATTGCCAGAGCTTCTGCAACTTCTCCACCATAGGAATTGATATACACATTGATGTTATCCACATCAAGTGCATCTATCTCTTCCTTGATTCCATGAGCTGATACATCTGACTCCAACCAAGGCCATGAAGTGATATCACCATAAATGTTGATATCAGCTACTCTGTCATTGGTAGTGATCTGATAAAACTTCTGCTTCCTCACCATCATTCACCTCCTTCCTGTATTGATGTCAGAAATCTTTCGATTTCTTCAAAATTCTTGGTAATAAAGTGCTTCTGAGACCAGTCAGTATTGAGCGGAGCCTTATCCAGCTCTTCTCTGACTTCATCAATGCACATTATTCCCGATGATATAAGATTCATACAGGAGACAGCCAGATCAAAGATGTTCTGATGCTGTATCCTGCTGGTATCTACCTTGTAGTAGTTACCTCTGATTTAAATATAGTTTGACGAAATGTACCTTTTATGTAATTATCCACACCGACACCCTTATTCAGAGCTTCAGTGATGGCATCTGCATACGGATCCACACCAAAAGTCAGGAAAGAACCTACAATCTCCTTCATGCTGGTGATGTTTCCGGTCATCATAGACTCTGGAATATGGAAGGCTGATGCTACAGTGGACATCAACTCCTTTTTCAGTGCTACAAAGTCTGTAGATGATGCATTCACCTTACTGGTATCAGGCTCCAGCTTATATCCGTCAAATTCCGGATATACTGCTGAATCAGATTCCAGATAAGTCTGCAGCTGCTTCTTGATATAGGTCTCAAATTCCTTGTTGAATTCCTCATCCCCGGCTTTCACACCTTCAATATGCAGCTTATACTTCTGGCCATTGGATTGCTTCAACGCAGCAGCTGCTGATGACATGATGGATCCATACTGATCATACATCCCATCTATCAGCCTTCTGACATTCATATCATCCAGTCTGACCATGTAACTGTCTTCCTGAGTGAAGACCTTCTCAAAAGTGAAATTACCAACCGTTACAGAATTATAAATATCACCCAGAATAGGTCTCTCTTCCTTCCTGGCAAAATCATCAGCACAATAGATGGATCCATCCCTTGTCTCTACAATCAGAGCTTCACCATCATGTATCATCTTGTTAATTACACGATGCCAGAAGAGGGAAGATGTTTCATTTTTATTCGGACTGACATTAAGAAGGAAATAGTCCTTATCCTTTATTGGTTTACCTTCTTTGAAGGTCTTCACTTCAGATCTGCTGATTGCATTACTGATCAGAGATGATGCTGTGAAGACTGCCAGCTCCTTGTAATAAAGCTCAGCCGGAATATCTATAACCACAGTGGAATCACTTCCAATCTTCTGTGATGTAGGGAAGAGCCATTCCAGGAAATTGCTCCACCACTTAACTCTTGCCATTCATCAATTCACCTCCTACATAGTAATGACCGGTACTCTAACAGTAGTCGGTCTCTCTTTGATCTCATTCTCCGGTACCATACTTGCTACCAGAGCCATAAACATATCATTTTTCCTGCTCTTCGCTTCTATCTTGGCATAAACAAAAGAGCCTTTATCGGCTCCTACATCTCTGCCATATCTGATTGTCTTGGTGTTGTTGGTGGCCCACCGGAGTACAGGATTATCTCCCCAGTGAAAATACCCATTCAGGAAGCAGTGATCAATAACCGGCACCACTTTGATGATGTCTGTCTGCTTCACCAGCA
>ERZ842401.5087-NODE-5087-length-14800-cov-3.767447_pt1 | contig 14800 bp, 11 predicted proteins | sample MGYA00521270_ERZ842401 | MGnify/ENA primary metagenome ERZ842401 (study PRJEB31892, sample SAMEA3878208) | bioreactor metagenome | biome: Moose rumen | place: Sweden | collected 2011-10 | study: EMG produced TPA metagenomics assembly of the PRJEB12797 data set...
ACCGCCGCCGCCACCTCCTCCGCCGCCACCGCCGCCGCCACCGCCACGGTATCCACCACTACTTGGAACTGTAACTATGTCTCCCCAAAGAGCATATAGCGTCTTACTTCTTGTTATATACTCATTTGTATCAAATTTATCTTGGAATGCTGTGTCATTATACCAACCTAAAAAGTTCTTATTTTGCTTACTTGGATTACTTGGAAGACTTAGTATATTTCCTTCTTCTACGCTTACACTATTTAGACTACTTCCACCATTAGTATTAAAACTTATAGTATATGCTTGTCTATTTATAGTAGTACTTCTTATAAGGCTTATATAGCTATTTATGATTCTTCCTTGTGAATCAGTTACATAATTACCAGTTTCATCTATCGCTATAAAACTTATAACATTTCTACTATTCTCTTCATCAAGGAGTTTAGAACCATCTATTCTTATTTGACATTTACCATTAGTAAGAGTATATAGCCCACGATTATTATTACTTATGAGTTTCTCTCCATTGAGATATACTTGTATTGATTTCGCTCTTCTTTCTGTAACATTTAAGTTTATTACTACATATGTATCATATGGTAGCATTCCACCAGATTTTAATTTGTTTTCTTCATTTATTGTATCAGCTCTGAAATTACCACTTATCTCTATTGCGCTGCTTTTTACATATGGATGAACTGCTACCGTGCTTGTATTATCATTTAATAAATCAGCTTCGGATTTATAAATATCATCAAGAACTACAAGTCTCTCTGCAACATTGCCATATGGTGCTTCAGTTAAATACTGCTCATAATAGCCTTCGGCATATTCAGCAAGGTATGTACTCTGCTCTATACTGTCACGAAGGTTCCAATATTTCTCTCCAGTTTTAATAAGAAAGTATGGGAAGTTGACCCATTGCTTTGCATATGCTTCCTTATTACTACCTGTAAGACTATCACTATTTATGAGCCATGTTGGTTTGAAACTTAAACTTTCTCCTGTTGGGCTTTTATAATAATATTCTGATACTATATTATAAGTTCTATCCATTATTCTGTTGTTTACATAAAATGTGGCAGCTCTATCTATATCTGTTGTATTAGGATCATAATAATAATACTCTCCGAGTACTCCTTCATAACAACTTAGATAATAAAGGACTCCGTATTCAAATAAATCATACTTTCCGAGATCTGTGCTATTAAATGTTAAATCAACTTTTATATGATCAAGGGCATTTATTCCTTGTGGATTAAGATATCCATTGCCACTCTCTCTCGCAACTAGATCTTCTACAAAGCCATTAGGAAGTAATATATAGTTATCATTCGCATTGTCAAAATCAAAAAACTGTACATCGTTTGCAAGCTTCAATAATATAGGACTATTATTATGTGTGTCTATCATATCTCTTATTACTTTAACTGTTGTATTATTGTTATAATATGTTTCATTATTGTCAGATATTCTGACCGTCCCTGCATTCTCTCCTGTATATATTTCATATCTATCATATGTAGAATTTATTACTACCGATGGACTTGCTGTACTTGTATGGTTGCCTGCACCAAATAGACCTACACTTAATAAGTTGGTTTCTGCATTTAATTCACTGATAGTTGCTATATATTCATTATCTATAAGAGCACCTACTATTTCATCAATTTCGTTTTCGTCTTCTTCTGCTTCTTCATCATCTATAACAGATTCTTCTTCTATAATATTAGACTCAAATTTCTCTTTGATTTTTTCAACGGTATTGTGTTCATATTCTACTATGTCAAAATTGCTACTCGTTTCTTCAATAAAATCTATAGCTTTCGTTGTTTCTTCGATAGATTCTATTTCTTCACTTTTTTCATCACTCTCAACTAAAAATATGCCATCATCTATATCTTTTGCAAGTATAGACATTGGCATACTAAACACAAGTGTTATTGCTAACACAAAAGCAATAGTCTTCTTAAACATAATCATTAGACTCCCTCCAATTTAATTTTCAATATATTTTAATTTTACATTTGATATCTCGATTCAACAGAACTATAAGAGTGTTGCGAGTTCATACTATAATTTGACGTTTTTTACATGTTTTAAGACATAAAAAGCAGTTTAAATCACACATTTATCCTTGAATATCTATCTTTTAATAGTCATAATCACTATGGCTTTTCTTTTTGTGGTATAGCAAACACAGCATATGGATATCAATTTTATTTTTTAACCCATATGATACTTATATATGATACCTCACGAATTTTTATGAGAATTTTCAATTTTTCATTGACAAAAATGTCAATTTTGGTATAAAATAATAATCAGTTAAGCAACACTTTTATAGTTCCGTTGCTTTTTTTGTGCCTTTATGCCAAATATTCATAGTAATGCCATATTCTTCAGCAGTTTTCCTAAGATATATCATAGTAGTAGATGTGTTTGAATGTCCAAGTATAGTTGCAAGTGCTTCTATATCCTTATGAACACTATAATGCTTTACAGCAAATAGATGTCTAAAACTATGTGGAAATACTGTCTTTACATCTATACCCATCTCTTCTGCTAATCTTTTTAACATTCTCCAAATACCACTCCTTGAATATACTTTACATTTACGATTTAGTATTATCGGACCAGTTGTAATATTATGCTTTTTACAATATTTGAGTAAATATCTTTTAATATGCTTGTTTAATGGTATCTCTCGAATCTTCCCTTTATTTTTAACTGTTATTTTGCCCTCAACTACCATCTCATATATTATTTGACCGATTTCAGATGCTCTAATGCCAGTGTTAGCTATAATATTTACTACTATCACTGCCTTTTCATGTTTCTTATTAGTACATTTATTAAGTATTTTATAATCTATTTCTTTTACATATCTGCCATTTGGCTTACAATTTCTTTTAACAGTCTTTAATCTCTTTACTATAATATCCCCTTTACCTAAATACTTTAAAAAGACATGATTCATTCCAAGCTTACCATTGATAGTATCAGGATTTGTATATATCTTTTGGAGATACTTTTTATACTCAACTATCAGCTTTTTATCAATTTTTGATATGGACATACTTTTTACATCATATAGCCATATCAAAAACTTCTTGGCTTCAGATACATACTTCTTGGTAGTATAATCACTGTTTTCTACATCATAAAGTAGATACTCCTCGAACTCCTTTAATTTGTTACTTAAAAATTTCTCGTTCATAATAGAAGCTCCTAAAACTATTATTTCTACATAAAACAAAATAAAAAAAGAGAAGTGTCGCCACTTCTCATACATTTATATAAAGTGTTATGTAGTCATCAAAAGAGGTTCTAAAGCTATGCCAATCATTACATTTAAAATATAATAGAAAGAGGCATCTAAAATAATATTCAAAGTTTCATTTGTTTGATACATATTTTAATTATACCATAACATAAACTATAATCATTTTTTTTACACATAAAAAAAGAGCAGCTTTCTGCTCATTATTTCACGATTACTCAAAGAGGTAAAAATATTTTTATTTTTGTAAAGTCAAATCTACATCCTCTCCGGTACGTCTATAGCTAAGATACCAAGAACATCACGGATAATCTTATCAATAACTACAAGTAATGAGATATAGAAATTTCTCTTCTGTAAGTTCTTTTCACCAATTATACTATGGTCATGATAGAATGAATTAAAATCATTAGATAATTCATATATATACTTACATAAAACACTTGGATCATATGACTTATATGCCTCTAATAAAACATCCTCATATCTTATAATCTTAAGGAATATATCATGTATTATATCATCGCTAACTATCTCACTAGTTTCGTCTATATTGCCATCAAATGATATCTTTTCAAATATTGACCTTATTCTTACGAGAGTATAAAGGATATATGGGCCAGTATTACCTTCAAAAGATAAAAATTTATCCATATTAAAAATATAATCTCTTGTTGGAGAATTAGAAAGGTCTCCATACTTGAGAGCAGCTATAGAAATCTTAGATGCGATATCATCTATATTTAGGTTACCCATATCTCTATCATTTGCTTTTAATATCTCTCTCGCTTTGTTTTTAGCTTCTGTGATTAGAGTCTCAAGTTTAGCCACCCCGCCATCTCTTGATTTAAATGGTTTGCCATCCATGCCATTCATTGTACCAACTGCGACATGCTTAAATACTTTGTCGCCTTTTAAGACACCCGCAATTTTCGCTGCTCTAAAACACTGTTCAAGATGAAGGCTTTGCCTTTTATCTACAACATATATGTATTCATCTACATCAAAGTTGTCTTCACGAAACTTTATAGTTGCTATATCAGATGTAGCATATAAGACCGCTCCATCACTCTTTCTCACTATGCAAGGTGGCATCTCTTTCTTATCAGTATCTTCTTTCACATCTATTACATAGGCGCCATTTGACTCATGAGCAACTCCTCTCTTTATAAAATCATCAACCATTGGTCCCATTATGTCTTTAACTGTTGATTCACCATAGTAGTAGTCAAATGACACATTAAGCTCAGCATATCTCTTTTTAAGATCTTCTATACTAATATCAAGAATCTTTTTCCATATACTAGTCTCAGGTTCAAGATTATCTTGGAGCCTTTTTGTCGACTCATGGGCGCGATTACTAAACTCTATATCTGGTTCAATATTTTTAGATGGATCTCCTTTTGCACGAAGTGATGCCTTAGGGTATATTATCTCCAAGTCACTTATGGTAAATGAGTCAAGCATATCTTCATCTTTTAATTCTTCAATAACAAGACCCATCTGTAAGCCATAGTCTCCAAGATGTATGTCACCTATAGTCTTAATGCCAAGTCTATTATAAAGTCTTTTTAGAGCTTCGCCTATTACAGCAACTCGAAGATGTCCCCCATGAAGAGCCTTAGCTACATTCGCACCGCCATAATCAAGAAGAATTGTCTTTATATTGTCATTTAAGATAGTTTCTTTATCGCCTACCCCAAGTTTATCATCATTAAGTATCTTCTTTATATATGCATATAATAATTCGTCATTTATTTTAAGATTTACAAAACCTGGTTTTGATGGCTCAACTTTCAAAAAAGCTTTCGTCCCATCAATTGTAAGGTCTTTTATAACATCGGAAATCTCTGATGCGACATCCATTGGATTTTTCTTTTGAGCTTTAGCTATGTTGAAGCATGAGTTGATCTGATAATCAGTAAGCTCTGGCAAACCCGAAATTGAAATATAAGCATATGATTCATCTAAATGGATGTCTTTAAATGCTTTAGCTATCTCAGTATTAATTTTTTTAATAAGATTTCCCATATATTACAATTTAAAATATGATTCTATAACTTTAGCAAATGTTATCGGGTCATCAAGATAAGAGAAATGCCCACCATGAAGCACCACAAGACCAGAATTTTCTATCTCCTCTTCCATCTTTTTCGCCATCCACATAGGTGTCACAGTATCATTATCTCCCCATATGATTAGAGTTTCTCTCATGCCTTTTAGGCAGTTAGTCAGATCTTCATTCACTGACTTAACCAAAGTTTCTTGCATAACTTTAGAAGCTTTACCATAATCGCTTGATCCAAATTTCCTTTTTAGTTCTTTCTCTAGTTCTTTTTTCCTTTCCTCATCTATAGGAGCAAGATGCGAAAGCATTTTGAGTGTTTTGAATGTATATATTTTCGCAAGGGTTTTTAGATCCTTATGATCTTTAAGGCCTGCAGCGTCTATAAGTACATTCTTCTCTATGGTGAAAGGTAGCTCTACTCTATTATTAAGTTTAAGTATTATTCTTCCGCCATATGAGTGACCAACAAGTATAGTTTTCTTAATATCAAGGCTTCTAAGGAAACTTACAACCATATCAGCATAATTATCTATAGAAAAACTTTCTTTAAGAGGACTACTTTCTCCAAAGCCAGGATAGTCTAAAGCAAGCACTCTATACTTTGTCTTCAGCATATTGGTAAGTGCTATAAAACTTTTAAGATTTGCACCCCAACCATGTAGAAGTAAGACTGCTTCGCCATTTCCTTCGTCAATATAGTTTATATCGTAGCCATCTATATTAATAATCATAATTCAATTACAATCTTTTTATCCAATGGTTTAAACTTCTTAAATTTTAGTCCGACCGCTTTGAACATTCTCTTTGATGATTTTACTGTATCCGTATCAGCATATTTGTCATCAAGATATATTAATGATTTGATGCCAGCTTGTATTATGGCTTTAGCGCATTCGTTGCATGGAAATTGATTAACATAAAGTCTAGCACCTTTAAGGGAATTTCCTTTATAACTAAGAATTGCGTTAAGCTCTGCATGACAAACATAATTATATTTAGTGTCATATGAACTTTTTGCTTTTCTCTCCCACGGAAATTCATCATCGCTGCATCCCATTGGGAATCCATTGTAGCCAAGTGACAATATCCTGTTGTCAGTATCGACTATGCAACATCCCACTTGAGTGTTAGGGTCTTTGCTCCTCATACTTGCAAGTATCGCAAGCCCCATAAAGTATTCATCCCACTTAAGATAATCTTTTCTCTTTGAAGACATATAATCCTCCCACTATCTTATCTTTTATGAAATCAATAATAGCAATTATTGCAAAAGATACAGTAAATATAAATGCTGAATAAAATACATTGTATACAAAATGATGAAATACAGTTGGAAGCTTTTTGGTAAAAAATTCCTGAAATCCTATCGATACTAATTTCGCAATAATCAAATAATGTATAAGATATATTCCAAGAGTCTTGCTTGAGACAAAAAGTATAGTCTTTTTTGCCTTTTCACTAACGAATAAATCTACATTGATATTATATATTATTAGTACAAAGCATATAGATAATATCAAAGAATACAAACTCAGCCACGAAGTATAGACATAGCCATTATTGGTACCAAGATAATATCCAACTTGAGTCTTATATAATAAAATAAAAGTCACTATATATATAATAATCGATAATGCGAATAATTTCTTGTTAATTATTAGTTCTTTCTTATCAATGCTTTCGCTAGTCCTAGCATCTACCATAGGTTTCATAATCTTATGATATAGCACATATCCTACCGCACTATAATATATAGGCTTACGAACTATCTCGAAAAACTTGTAATATATACTATCACCATAATAAGAATAATAGTCATTGAGTATCATAAGTATAGTTATAGTAATTAAAACCATATAAGTAAAAGCTTCTGGCGCTTTCTTAAGTATTAGATAAGTCACAGGATACACAAGTATAATATAAAAATACGAATATACATACCAAAGATGCGCTGCTGTGCCAGGAAGCGATTCTGTAGAAAAACTCGAAAAACTTGCTAAAAGGCTACTACATATTTTTTCAATCGAGATATTTCGTAGACATTCTGAAAATGTTGCAATAGATATAAGATAATCATGAAATATAATGCATATTATTGATACGACGACAAAAGGCGGAAAGATCTTAATAAAAAAGCTTTTAAGGTAATATAGCCAATTATCTATAAGGCTACCCTTTCTATCATATATAAAGAAACCTGTGATAAGAAAGAAAGTTACTACGCAGACTGTGCATATTGATTCAAAGAGTACCGCCGTCTCACGAAGTTCGCCATAGACATTCCATGGCAAAAGTCTTATATGATACCAGATAACTAATATACATGCAAAAATACGTATTAGTTCAATCTTAACATTTCTTTTGCTTGATATATTAGACATTAATATCTACATCTCCAAGTCTAAGTAATATCGGTTCACCTGATTCAAGTGACAATACTGTTGATGGTCTTGCACTTTTTGTCTCGCCTCCATCGACAATTAAATCTATACTATCACCAAAATGCTCTCTTATCTCATCAGCATTCTTATATGGCTCTTCACCAGATATGTTGCACGATGTCTCAGCAAGCGGAAAATCGCAAAGCTCAAGTAGTTCTAATAGATAACTATCGTTGGGAATCCTTATACCTATGCCACTAGAGCCTTCAGTAAGATAAGAAAACATATCATCTTTTTTCTTAAAAATTATAGTTAGCGCACCAGGCCAATACTTTTCCATGATATTTACATTTCTCTTAGTAAGATTATCATCTACTATATAAGGCCTTATACTATCTATATCTTTAACAAATATAGAAAGTGGTTTCTTTTTTTCTCTCTGCTTTAATCTATATATCTTTGCGACAGCCTCTCTATCAAAAGCATTGCAAATTAATCCATATACCGTGTCTGTTTTTATAGCAACCACTTTACCTTTTTCTTTAAGTATTAAAGAAACATTTTTAGTATCAATATTATTCATTGATATTAATTATAGAGAAAAAGGTCTCTCTCTCTTGTCCTAGTTTCCATGCAGCTGTGTCAGCAAGATCAGCATTCTTGATCTCCGTAGTTTTATAAGCAAGACTTAATTCATCTTCTAGCCAACATTCAATCTTGCTTCCATCTGATCCTGTTTTAATACCATAGTTTTGGCATGTCACATCATCAAATGCAAATGTGAGGCCACTCTTTCTTGCACTATTTTCCATAGCAAGTGAGCCCCCAACAATAGAGCCTACTGAACCATCACTTAAAGTAGTCCAGACTCTCGTATAAAAAGGCAAGGCTATAATCAATTTATCTTTGTCTACATCTACAAGTGATAAGTTTATACCATCTCTTACATATCCTATAGATGATACCGAACCAGCCTCTTTACTTCCAGCATAGTGTTCATCATAGCACATGATAATTACATAATCGCAAAAGTCATTATACTCCTTCAAATCATAATGTGAATTATAGGCATAAGGAACATAAGTATCTATGCTGAGTATACATCCGATCTTAGTAAGTTCTATAGAAAGTTCTCTTACAAACTCTGTATAATCTTCTCCTGCGTCAGTAGGGACTTTCTCAATATCAAGGTTTATGCCGTCAAGTCCATTGACTGTAACTTCACGAACAATTCTCTCAATGAGTGATCTTCTATTCTTAGTGCTTGAGAATATCTTCTTATCATCGAAATGCCCCATGTCAAAATTATTAACTGTTGCCCAGACAGATAAGCCTTTGTTATGGCAATACTGAACATATGCATCACTGGCATTAGAAAAAAGTGCCCCTTCATTGCTTCTTATAACAAGCCAAGTAGGTGCTATAACATTCATGCCTTCAGTGTACTTAAGAAGTGTTGGCATATTGGCCGTAGAATACACTGAAAATACTTGATGAAAGCCAAGACAAACTTTATTTTGTAGTTTATTCCCAGGCCTTATAAACTCTATATAATCACTTGTTGGTATTCTCTCTTCTGTCTTTCCAATCTTGCTCTTTCTAATATAACCGATATAACCATCAGATGTCTTGACCTTATACCATTTTGTCATCTGATCAAGGATTTTTATTTCTTCGCCACGTCTCAAAGTTGTGATAACCTTACTCTTATTTCCACCTTGAACTCTTACAGCTTCACGACTCTTAAGATAACCTATATCTTCTTTATCCCAATCAGTATATACATATACTCTCTTTGCTTCGTCGTCAAGATACATATCGTATCTTATGTTGCTATAGTCTTTGACATAGTCTATAAGTAGATATGGCTCATCTCTAAATACCACATAAGGAGCATTGCCCATCTGGTGCATATCTGTATCGCCAAATGATTTTACTTCATCTGGAAGACAATATAATATCTTGCTCACATCTTTGGCATAATAAAAACGATTGTTGATGAATTCTTTTACAAACGATAACGGAAGATACGTAGCATCATGTTCTTTTATAGCAAAATAATTACTACCTTCATCAGATACACTTTTTGGCACATCGTTGAGATATATTGCTACATCATCCCCGCTTGCGCCTATATATTCTGTTAGATCAACTTTTTCACTTGTAAATGAATATTTTTCATAAAGCTTAAAAGATAAGAATGCGACCACACCCAATATGATTATGATAAAAGGAACACCTATGTTAAATTTTCTTTTTTTTCTACTTCTCGCTATCACTTGTATTTACATCTCTATATACTAATTTACCGTTGCAGATAGTATATTTTACTTTTCCTTTGAGTGTAAGATTAAGAAGAGGAGTGTTATGTGATTTTGAAATGATATTCTCTTCGGTAAGTATCCATTCTTCATCAGGATCAAAAATTGTTATATTGGCTGGCTTGTCAATCTCGATCATGCCAGCCCCTTCTTTATCAAGGCCATAAAGCCTTGCCGGATTAACACTTATCTTTTCTATTACATCTTTCCATGTGAGATACCCTTCACCAACAAGTATCTTTCCACATATGCCAAGGACAGTCTCAAGGCCAATGCTACCGCTTTGTGCATCTTTAAACTTTCCTTCTTTTTCTTTCGACTCTATAGGCACATGATTACTTGATATAATATCTATAACATCTTTCTTTAAAGCATTACATAATGCAACTCTATCAGTCTCAGATCTTAGAGGAGGCAATACCTTAGCAAGTGCCTCATACTTTTCTATCACTTTTTCATTGAAAAAGAGATTGAGAGCAGGCACTTCTGCATACACTTTAAGTTTTTCTTTCTTAGCTTCTCTTATAGCCTCAACTGATTCTTCGCATGAGATATATGCTAGGTCTATCATAGCATCGGCCATACGAGCAATTGCTATGTTATCTTTTAGATCAGTAACCTCTGCATCAACTGGTGTAGCACCTTTGATTCCAAGTTTCTTGGCTGCATTTCCTTCTACTATGCCTCTAACTTTAATCTTATCACCACTTTCACTATATACTGATACAAATTTACCTTTAGTTTTAAGAATGTCCATGGCCTTTTTTAGAAGATTTTTATCACTCACTGGACGAAGTCCGTCACAAAAAGCAAAAGCACCATGATTATATAAGAAAATGATATCAGCAAGTTCATATCCCATCCTATCAATTGTGATAGTGGCAGATGGATATATGTTGATTGGCATAATTGATTTATATTTATTGATATAGTCTATGACATTACTCTCAGATGGTGACGGTTTATTGTCTACTCCAAGCACCACATGTGTATATCCACCTTTAGCTGCTGAAAGTGATCCTGTCTTTAGATCCTCCCTATCTGTCGCGCCTGGATCGCAGAAATTGGCATGTAGATCGACAAAACCAGGAGCAACCATCATGTTCTTAGCATCTATGACATAATTTGCATCTACACTTATATTTTTTTTAATGCTAACTACATTTTGGTTCTCAATCAAGATATCCTTTTTTTCTTTTACATTATATACAGGATCAATGATTGTTCCATTTTTAATTAACGCTTTCATCTATTCCTCTTTTGACTCAGTGACATGCTTGCAAAGCTCTGAAGCTTTTAAAAATAATTTTTCAGCCATGACAGATTTTTTCATATTATCAATACCAACTATATCTACATAATCATCATAACTCATCTGTTCTGTAAGCCCATATGCTGATAGCGCTTGTTCAAACCACTCTTTTGTCTCTTCATCACTAACTTCCACCTTAAATCTATTAGAAAGTGCATCATAGATCATCTCTGATTTTATTGCTTCTTTAGCCTGATCTTTGATCGTAGAATATATATTTGCTACAGACTCACCACTTGAAGCAAACATCGTTGCTAGATTAGTTCCACTTTGTTCTGCTTGACTATTATATTGACTCATAATGGCTGAAAACTGCCATGCAAGAGCCTCCTCAGTTGGTTCAAACTTTGAACCACTAATTAATTTATCAGATACCTGATACACTGTACTTTCACTTTGCATGAATTCACTACTTTTTCTAAGTCTCTCTCTTATCTCTTCTTTAAAATCATCAACACTATATGAACCTGTTTTTGTATGATTAACTATAAAAAGATTATCAACCTCAGGTGTGACTGCTTCTTCAATTCCTTTAATTGTAATATCAAATGTCGCATCTTTACCCGCTAGAGGCTCTGCATAATCTTCAGGAAATGTTACTTTTATTTTAAATGGCTCACCGGCAAGGTGACCTGCTACCTTTTCTTCAAAGCCAGGTATAAATTGACCACTGCCAAGTACAAGTTGAAAATCTTCTCCACTTCCACCATCTATCTCTTTTCCATCAGCAAAACCTTTAAAGTCTATAGTGACTCTATCAGTCATCACAGCTTTTCTCTTGGTCATAATAGCTTGATATGTAACTTCTGCATCACGTATTCTTTCAATCTCAGCCTCAACCATCTCATCAGTAATCTCAATAGGCTCTGGATCTACTATCTCAATAGTAGAAAAATCTGGCATCTCGACTTTGCCAAGGCTTGCTGGCCTAGTTATCTCCTTTACATTAGATAATGCTTCTATAAGAGCAGCATCTGACATGCTTGCCTTATCAAGATAATATCCTGATGTGACAAGGTCTGCTTCATAAGAATTTCCACCGACACTTATCTTATCTTGACAAGCAGAAAGTAAGCTTGCTAAAACTAGTGATAAAATAATACATAATCTTTTTTTCATAATATTCTCCTAACTACTCATTTAATAAAAACGCTTTATATGCAAGGTATGTGTGATATATATCAAGCTTTGATGTTAGTTCATAAGGCGAATGCATAGATAAAACAGCCACTCCAACATCTATAGTGTCAACATTTCTCTGACTCATATACTTAGCTATAGTTCCACCACCGCCTATATCAACTTTTCCAAGTTCACCAATCTGCCATACTACTTTTTCTTTATCCATAAGTTTTATAACTTTAGCCATAGTCTCGGCAGAAGCATCATTAGAACCAGACTTCCCACCATGACCAGTGTATTTTGTCAATACTACTCCTCTATTAATGTACGACGAATTCATCTTTTCAAATACATCAGAAAATGTAGGATCATAAGCAGAGTTAACATCACTTGATAGGCAGATAGACTTCCTATAACAATCTCTTGCCTTAACTCCTGCTATATCGCAAAGGTCTTCAACTATATCAAAAAGGAACTCTGACACCATACCAGTATTTCCCTCACTACCTATCTCTTCCTTATCCGTAAATACTGTAATGCTTGTCTTTTTTGGTTTTACATTCTCAAGTTCTGCCATGAGTGCTGGATATGCACAAACTCTATCATCCTGCCCATAAGCAGCGATTAATGATCTATCAAATCCTATATCATACGCTTTAAATGCCGGTACAAATTCTATCTCTGCTCTAGCAAAATCTTTTTCTGTTATGCCAAAGGTATCATAAAGGATCTTTAAAGTATTGGTTTTCACAGCTTCCTTCACTTTGTCATCTTCAAAATCTTTAGGTATGCTTCCTATAACGATGTTTAACTCTTCGCCCTTTATTCCTTCTCTTAGTGTGCGATTCTCTTGCTCCTTCGCAAGATGTGGAAGTAAGTCTGTTATAATAAACCTTGGTTCATCATCTTTCTCGCCAAAATTTACATCGACATAAGACCCGTCTTCTTTAAATATCCTTCCGTGCATAGAAAGAGGAATAGTTGGCCATTGATATTTCTTAATCCCGCCATAATAATGTGTATGGAAATAACATATCTCTTCATTCTCAAAAACTGGATTTGGCTTTAAATCAAGTCTTGGCGAGTCAATATGTGATACCACAAAGTTGAAACCATTATCAAGCGGCTCTTCGCCAATGGTTATTAGGACTACTGATTTATCCCTATTATTGATATAGAATTTATCATATGGCTTTATAGATTTAATTTTATTCTTATCAAACTCTACATAATTTTTTGCATGACTAATAATATATTTTACACACTCTCTTTCTGTCTTTGCAGAATTCATAAACATCTTATAGTCTTCGCAAAACTTATCTGCCTTCTCTACGCAGTTTTTATCTTTCTTTAGTATATGAGTGTACTCATATGAATATTCACTTTTGTTAGACATAATACTCCTTCCAAATTATTATCTAATTAATCCTATACGATTTAATGGCCAATATATAAGATAAGCCTTAGCTTCTATGTCTTTCATATTCACAAATGGATTTGCCCAAAATCTTGCATCTTCAGAATTATTCCTATTGTCTCCAAGCAGATAATAACAATCATCTGGCACTACCACATCTATCGGTTTATAAAAGCCATTGACAATCATTGGCTCATTGAGATAGTCTTCCTCATACTTCTCGCCATTAATATACACATGACCACATGGCACCTGAAAACTAGCATCCTCAAAAAGAGTTGCCCTAAAGAGTTCTGTATCAGCAACATAGTCTTCTTTAATCTCAATGTGATCACCAGGTAGTCCTATAACTCTTTTTATAAAATGGACCTTCTTATTGTGATTATTCTCAGTATTGCAATAAGGGCAGATATTTGTATCGCTTTTTTGATACATCCTTCCACAATTCTTACACTCATATCCATAGTCAAATATAACAACATCACCTCTTTTAGGCTTTGAAAATGCATAGGTAAGTCTAAAACCAAAAAGTCTACTTCCCACAGGGAGATTGGACTCCATAGATGGTGTTGGAATATAAGAATTAGTGATTATAACATTGTTTATAAAAAATGCTATAATAAAAGCAATGGCAAGTATCCTTGCCCATTCAATCAATTCATTAAGTAATGACTTATTCATATATCCATATTTTATCAAAAAAGCCAAAATAAGTAAAGAAAAAAGCCTTGAGAGTAATCTCCAAGGCTTTTTTTCACTTATTCTGGTTTAATAGCTCCTGTTGGACATGCACCTTCACATGCACCGCAATCTACACAAGCGCTTGCATCTACTTCGTACTTCTTATCTCCCTCAGAGATACATCCAACTGGACAAGTCCCTGCACATGCACCACATTTGATGCATTCATCTGA
>ERZ842401.5088-NODE-5088-length-14796-cov-5.930602_pt1 | contig 14796 bp, 8 predicted proteins | sample MGYA00521270_ERZ842401 | MGnify/ENA primary metagenome ERZ842401 (study PRJEB31892, sample SAMEA3878208) | bioreactor metagenome | biome: Moose rumen | place: Sweden | collected 2011-10 | study: EMG produced TPA metagenomics assembly of the PRJEB12797 data set...
GGATTTGTGCAAATGCCGTACTTGTTGAATTTATAGGTTTTCTTTCCTATCTTGACGCTCTTGTTAATTACATTTACGCCGTTGGAATAGAAATAGTACCAATAGGTCTTTCCGTTTGAAGCCTTAATCTTCTGCCAGCCCGTACGCATACAGCCGTTTGTTCCGAAATAATATCTGTATTTAACGCCCTTGCTGTTTGCTATCCACTGCCAGCCGGTTCTCATACAGCCGTTTGTTCCGAAATAATGCAGATATGTTTTTCCGTCTCCGCGCTTAATCTTCTGCCAGCCCGTACGCATACAGCCGTTTGTTCCGAAGTAATGCAGATATGTTTTTCCGTCTCCGCGCTTAATCTTCTGCCAGCCGAATGCAAGAGTGCCGTTGGAGTTGAAGTAATGGTAATAAGTCTTTCCGTCGCCGCGCTTAATTTTCTGGAAGCCGCTTACTCTGAAGCCGTAGTTATTGAAATAATAGAAATAGTTCTTTCCCTTAACAGTGATCTTTGCAAGCTGATTTCTGTAGAAATGACCGCAGTCATCATAGAAATACATATAATATCCGTCACTTGTTTTTGACCAGCCTTCATCGCCGTAACCCATGGGATATACATAGTATTCAAGAACTATATAATTCGAACCGCTGTCAATTACCGAAGCGTCGTTATAATTCACTCTTGCTTCAACATTGTTTGCAAAAGTATAACCTTTGTCGGCAACAATTCTTAAGCTTAGATAATAATCGGTTCTCGGATAGAATCTGTGGCCCTGTTTAAGGATTTTGCCTGCAGTGGTTACCCATTTGATACCGTTTATAAAGTTGTCCTTGTTATAGGTCCTGTCAATATGCTTACCGTCACCTATCATAAGATATTTTGACGCATCAAACGGAATAAGCTCACCGGCATTCATTTCAAAATCCCACTCAATATTGACAACGCTTATTTCGTTGCTGTCGCCGGTATCCTGTTCCTCAAGAGCCGGGAATGTATAATTAACAAAGAACTGCGTTGATTTCATCTGAGCGTCTGCGGTATCGTAATCAACTACGCCGTCTGCATCCTTGCCGTTAATAAACAATTCACTGACCATTTCGGGGAATATGTAACCGTCATTTGCACACAGATAAACGCTGACGTTGTAAGTGTGTCCCGCCTTGAAAGTATCTGTGGATTCAACCTCCGTTTGCTCGGTAACATCATACCATGAAATGCCGTTAATTATCGTAGTTGAGTTATTATGAATATTTGTGACGGTGAACTGGTTACTGTTCTGCGAGTTTTTGCCGCTGTATGTGGGATTTTCGCCTACCTTGGGTTCAACAACACCGTCAATGGAAACGAATGTAATATCCGTGCGCGCCGCAAATACACTGATGCTAAGACATGAGAACACGCTTGCAATCATCAATACTGCCAAAAAAACGGATAATACCTTTTTCATATTATTTCCTCCATATATAATATTTGTTTCGGTCATGTTATCTCTCTTGAATAAACATACCTATACATATTCATTATGCAATAAATGTAAAAAAAAGTCACTGGCACAAGTGCCAGTGACAGAAAAAACTTTTTTTATTTTAATGTGGTTACAATAAGTTTATTTTCAATTACCGCCGCAAGAAGCTCGTGCTTATTCTTAAAGCCTCCCTTTTCAACAATTCTGTCAAGATTCCACCTGACTCCGTTTTTTGAAAGATTAAGCTCCGAAGCGATTTCGTCATAAGTCAAGCCTTTGACAAAAAGCCTTAAAATCTCCATCTGTCTGGGAGTGATTTCCGAGGAGAACATATTGTTCAGTTCAACGTCGGGCGAGGTGTCGGGAAAAACGTTTTCGCCCTCAAGAGTGCGAAGAATGACGTCCACAATATCCGCGTCGCCATGGTCCTTATACCAAAGGCTGTCCGCCGCTCCCCTCTTTGCCTTTGAAAGCACCTCGGGGTCGATAAGTGAGGTGACGATTACAACCTTTGTTTTTTTATTCATATTCTTTATTTTTTCGCCCGAGGAAAGCCCTGAATGATTATGAAGCGTCTGAACGTCCATAAGCACAAGGTCGATATTGCTTTCACTTACCGCCTTTTCCGCCTCACGCGAATCCCTGTAAGCGCCGACAACCGTAAAACGCTCGTCAAACGAAAAAATGTCAACAAGATGCTTTTGCATAAACATATTGTCTTCAACCACTATAACCTTATACACCGTTTTCTCCCTCCTCTTCATTCAGAAATAATTGTAACTCAAAATAAGGAAAATGTATAACCTTCATTTCACCGTCCGCCTGCTCGACGCGCCTGCGCAGTGAAGAAAGTCCGCCGCCCTCAATAATTTCGCCCTTCGGTTTTTCACCGTTATTTGTAAACGAAACAAGGCAGCTTTTTCCGTTATAAACGGTTTTCACATTAACCGTATTTCCCGAAGCATGCCGCACGCAGTTTGTAACGCATTCACGAAGCGCCAGCGCAACTATTCCTCTCGCGGTTTCGGATTTCGGCAGCTGCCCGTCGAAATTAACTTTGACGTTCATTTCCTTTGCAATTCCTATAACCTCTTCAACGGTTTTTACGGAAAAGTCCCTTTCCGTTGAAAAGTAACCCACTGCGCTTTTAAGCAGCTTTAGCTGGGTTTCCATATCCTCATCCGCCTTGCCCGAAATAATCCTTGAAATCTTAATCAACGACGAGCCAATGTCGTTATGAACGCGCATTTTCAAAGCGAGCGTCTCCTGCTGACGGATTCTCTCCGAAAGCTTTTCAAGCATTTCGCTTATTTTTTCATTCGTCACGCGCAGAAGCTCGTTTTCCTTTTCAATGCTTTCATTCGCTTCGTAAAGCTCGGTTACGTCCTGCGCAATTGTCTGAGTATAACCGTCAAGAGAATTACCCGAAAGCGAAACGAAAAGAAACTGCCACACTCTGCCGTCGGGAAAACGGTAAATATCGGACGGAACGTTTTCCTTTTCCGACATTTTTTCAACCGAATTCAAAGCGGTCCTGATTTCGTCAAGCGTCTGCGGATACGAGCCGAGAAGCGGATAAACAAGCTCGCCGAGCATATAGTTAATAAGAATTATCCTTTCGCCTTCGTCCGAAAAGCAGATTCCCGAGTTAAGGTTATCAAACGCCTGTTTAATTGACGAGGGTGAAATCTGATTTTTGGAAAAAGCAAAATTTTTCCTTATTCCCACTGCGCCGTAGCAAAACGCAAAAATACTCATTAAAAGAATAATTATCCACGGGAAATTGACTCTTACCATCTTTTGCGGTTCGCTCGCAAGCGCGGTGATGTAGGAAAGAATAGTCAAATATACCGAAAAAATCAGTCCGTCCGCAATAAGCCGATTTCTTGAGCGTTTAAGCATAATTTCATACGAAAACAACGCGCCGAGAAAGAATGAGAAAAGGAACAGTATTCCCGAAAGAAGAAGCTGCGCCCATACGGGGATAAGATAAAACAAGGTCATTTCACCTCTCCCCCTTTCATCTCGAGCACAAACGAATAACCGTCCGAATCGGGCTGCTCAATTTTTGCAAGCGGATATTTTGCCCTTACCTTATTAACATTTCCGCTGTAATCCGTAAGAATGCTGACTCTTATATTATCCTTTACAAGGCACACTCTCACATTGACATAATGCAGCCCGTCAAGCGCCGTTTCAATAACGCATTCAAAAAAATCGTAAGCTTCGGAGAGCTGTTCGCCCGAAGCGCGTGAACGGGTATCTACAAGATATTCTCCCTTTATTTCAAGAAGTCTTAACGCCCGAAACGATTCACCGAGCGCGCTTTCAAGCATACTTTCGCTTATATTTTCCGAATAGTCAAAGGACAGCGCAAAGTCCTTTCTCCTTTTAATAAAGCTTCCGAGTATTACTATTTTTGAAAGAATTTTATGCTTTCTTTCTTCATCGTCCGCCTTTCTGTAATCGCTTACAAGAGCGTTAATAGAGTCAAGCTGACTCTGGGTACGGTTCTGCAAAAGGTCGTAAAGTCGGTTTTGCTCCTCAACCGTTTTATTCTCCTTTTCCCTTTCATATTCAAGCTCAAGCAGGTTTCTTCTCTCCTCAAGCTCCTCTTTTCTGTCCTCAAGCGTCTCGCGAAGCGAAAGAAGCGTTGAAACATCCTCGCTCCATACCGCAGTTCCGCCGTCTACCTTTAAGGTGTGAAGAAGCCTGCCGCCGGGGAGTATAACGCTTTTATCCGCAGCCGAAATCATATCCTCCTTTTTTACGGGAGAAGCGTCCGACGCGGAAAAGACGACGTTGTAGTTATTGTCAACTATCTGCGCGGAGATTTCCCTTGAAGAGGTGAATAAATCGTAATAACGGGTATTTGTCTGGATAAGTCCGCCCTGAATACAACCCTCAAAAAAGCCCGTAATCGCAAGGCAGAAAAGCACGGCTATATCCCCCGTAACGAAGCGGATATATGGAATTCTTGAGGTGTATAAAACCGTATTGAGTGCGGCAACGACGATAGGCACAATCGGAAGCCAGCGAAGAAAAGCGCTTTTTGTGCTTCTGCTTTTAATTCGCATATTCACAAGTGAAATGAGCGAAAGTACAAGCACCCACGCAACCGCAACAAAAAACACCGTGCCGTATGTATAATCCGCTTCCGTGCGGATGGGGACGTTTTCGGGAAAAATGAACATCTTTTCGTGCAAATCATTTGTCATTACAAGAAGAATGAGAATGCCCGTCGGAATAAAAAGGAGCAAAGTCGGCTTCGGCAGACGGTATTTTTCACTTTTTCCGAGTGAAAAGGAAACAAGCAGCGCAAGAAGCGGTATCAAAAGGATGGGAATATAGTAGGAGTACCAAAGGTAACGTATAACCGTCGGATTATCCACAAAGCGGAATTTGAACTCCCTGACGGTCAGCCAGAAAACCATAATCAGCGTAACGCAGTTAAGCAAAATCCTGACCTGCGTCTGGACGACGCGCCTGTTTACGGATACGCCCCAGACGGAAATAATACCGATATATATAAGCGTGCGCACAAAATTCAGCAGCTTACTGAAAAACGCATTCGGCAGGTATCCGAGATAACGGCACGCAAGCGCTGTTACAATAAGAAGCGAAACCGTAACGCCGATTTTAACAAGTCTCTTTTTTTCTCCCAACCGTACTCCCCTCCTTTGTTTTTTTATATATTACCATATCGCATATTTTTTTACAATGAAAAATAACGGGCTCGCTATTTGTGGCACGGGACGGGTCACCCGTCCCCTACGAATCGGTTTAGCTTCTTCACTTACGTTCAAAATGACAGAAAAGAGGACGGAAAACTCCGTCCTCTTCTTTACTTTTTCAGAATTTACCTGTTCGTGCAAACGCCGCTCTTGTTGAACTTATAGGTCTTACTGCCTATTTTAAGGGATTTATTTGCAACCATTACGCCGTTGGTGCCGAAATAGTACCAATATGTTTTGCCGTTTGAAGCCTTAATCTTCTGCCAGCCGGTTGCCATAACGCCGTTTGAAGCGAAATAGTACTGATATGCAACGCCCTTTGCATTCTTAATCTTCTGCCAACCCGTGGGCATTACGCCGTTCGAGGGGTTGAAATAATACTTATACGCAACGCCTTTTGCGTTCTTTATCGTCTGCCAGCCCGTAGCCATTACACCGTTGGTGCCGAAATAGTACTGATATGCAACGCCCTTTGCATTCTTAATTTTCTGCCAACCGGTAACCATAACGCCGTTGGTGCCAAGGTAGTATTTCTTACCGCCTATAGTCTGCCAACCCGTGAGCATTACGCCGTTGGTGTGGAAATAATATTTATACGCAACGCCCTTTGAGTTCTTTATTGACTGCCAGCCGGTTACCATACAGCCGTTTGTACCGAAATAGTATTTATACGCAACGCCCTTCGAATTCTTAATACTCTGCCAACCGAGAGCCATTGTGCCGTTCGTATTGAAATAATGCTTATAGGTTTTACCGTCGCCGCGCTTGATATTCTGCCAGCCGGTGAGCATTTTTCCGTTAGCGTCAAAGTAATAATAGTAGCTGCCGACCTTCTTAAGTCCCTTGTAGCTGACGCCGTCCTTGATGTATTCATTATGACCGTCAACAAAGGTGTTCCAGCCCTCGTTCGGAGCAACGGCAAATTTAAATGTAAATTCATTTGTCTTGGTAAGTGCGTTCCAGTCAAAGCCGTCCATACCCGGGAACAGACCGTCAAACTCATAAAGCCAACATTTAAGCGGAGCTTCAGTGGCAACCTTCATTCCCGTTGTGTCAACCTCAATGCCGAAGGAGTCAATACCCTCGTATCCGAGCTCTTCGCCCGTGCCGCCCGTAACCTTAAAGCCGGCAGGTGTAAGCGTCCAGATATGTTCGTCATTTTCCGAGAAGCCTACATACGGAGTTACGCCGTGTGAAGCGTTGTTTTCAAAATCGGTTTCGCACCAGAAGAACTTCTTTTCGCCGACCTTGATTTCAATAACATCTTCGGGAGTGTATCTGTTGCCCTCGTTATCAACAATATTAACGAAAGCGACCCAGTTGTCCTCGCCGGGTGCAACTGTAAGGGAACGTCCCAAAATAGAGTAATCGTGGACGCCCTCAGCAACGTGAGCGTCGTCAACAACAGTGAAGTTTGCTTTGTCAAGCGACGTGTTCTCGGTAAAGATGATTACGCCGTCACGGTCCTCAAAATCGTAAAGGACAGTTTCTTCGTCACTGAGGTCAGCGTATCTGTTAATAGCGCAACGGTTGCCCTCATTATCCTCACAGATTTTTGCTTCAAAATCATAAAGATCGTAATAGCTCTTTATTTCAACCTGACGTTCAACCATTTCATAAGTAAATGCATTCCATTCGCTCGTTTCAAAATCCTGGGGATTTATTTCTATTTCTCCCTCACCGTTGTTGAAAGAATAATCCTGGAACCACATATCAAAGGTTGAGCTGTAAATAAACTTGTGAATATGCCAGTCAGTATGGAAATTATCGGGGTCACTCTGATCCTCAATAAGCGTAGCGGTATATTTTACGCCTTCGGGCGTTTCCATATCAATAAGGTTTCCGACGCTGCTCGGTTCGCCGTCATCTCTGAAACTGTATACCCCTATATCCTCATCAGTATAAGAAAGTCCGTCAAGCTCCATTCCGTCAATAGGAGTAACAACATATTCGCCGGGTAATTCCGGAATTTCCTCAAATTCACAGACGTAGTATCCGCTGCTTCCTTCTTCGGAATTATAACTGTACGCATAAGCATATCTGTTATTTGATTCATCCTCATAAACTCGCGCCGAGGAGGAATGCGTAGCTACAGTTATACGGTTATTAAGAGTGGCGGGTCTTTCGTCCTGAACCGTTTCCTTTACGGGAGGGAAGGCTGCAAAAAGCTCCTCCTCGGTTGCAAACTGTTCGCCCTCATACTCGTTATCGTATTCATAAGCTCCTTCAATGATTTCATTGATTTTACGAATCGAATAATCGGTTTGAATCCATTCTTCGGCTTCTTCGTCATAATATCCGTTGCTCGTATAAGTATATAAGCCGTCGGGATCGTCGGGGTTTGTAACCTGCATTCCAAACCACATATAGCCTCCGTCCATCTTCCTGATTTCATAGCCTTCAATTTCGCCGTCAAAAATCTGTGTATCCTGCTTTTGAACTTCGACCTGCTGACCGTTTTCAAATACGAAAACGGGAGGTTCGGGATTTTCGTCAGAGTCAAGAACCTTTTCAGCCTTGACAATTCCGCCGAATTCGTCTTCGCCGCAGTAAAGAGTAACATTGACCTCATTGCTGAATTTTATGGTAGGTCTTGACTGACCGCACGCATCAATATGCATAGCAAAATCCGCATTGCGCTCTTCGTTTACGGTAAGACTGCCGTCACCGATAAAGTAAGCGGAACAGCCGTTTCCGGTAAGATCGGCAAATCTGATATTATCAAGTGAGTTTTCGCCGATAAGTTTAATTTTAAAATCATCACCCATTGAAACAACGGATAAGCTCATCGGGAGATTATAGCCGTCAAGGGTCAGCGTATTTGTGCCTAGGTCGTATGAAGCGCCTTCGATTTCGTCCCCAAGTATACCGCCCTCATAAACTATCTGCATATACGGATAATCCGGACTGTAATTATACTCCGGGAGCATAAAGCCGATATAGCCTTCACCCGAAGCAGGTCCGTTACCTGCAAAAGCTGCAACCGGCAAGACGCCGAGAATTAAAGTCACAGCAAGTAACACCGATAAAACCTTTTTCATACGGAATTCCTCCTTAAATATAATTATACAACTTTATATTATCACAGAACGCAGTTCGCGAACAAGAAAAGTTGCCACATTGTCATTGACATAAACGGCAACTTTGGTATATCATAGTGATAAATATAAAATAAAAAGGCAAAGTGATGATATGAATTTTTCACAAACGCTCAACGCTTATATTAAAGCGGTAGGCTGCACCTCAAAAGAGCTTTCTCAAGTCTCCGGAATTTCAGTCTCGCAAATAAGCAAATATAAAAACGGCAAACGCACCCCTCGCGAAAACAGCGAGCAGGTCAAGGCGCTTGCAAGAGGGCTGTATCTTCTTGCAGAAAAAAAGGAAGTAAAAATTGAACATGAAGAAATAATCGACTCCTTTTCAAACGCGTCAAGAAAGAAAAACGACAGTCTTGATATTTTTTCGGAAAATTTCCGTTTCCTGATTAAACAGCTCAAAATAAACATGTCGGATCTTTCCAGCTTTATGAATTATGACCCGTCATTTTTATCCAAAATAAAAAATTCAAGCAGGTATCCCTCAAATATAAACAGCTTTTGCACGGAAATGGGAAGATTTATTGCAAAGCGTTTCAATAACCCTGACGGCAGGATGGCTTTAATATCGGTATTCGGCGGAACGGAGGATAAATACAGGGAGGAAAGCGAAATAATCGAATGCGTACAAAGCTTCCTGACCACTAAACAGACTCCCTCAAACGAGCTGATAGGAACCTTTTTGTCGTCCTTGAATAAAACTGTTGTCGCTCAAAGCAAACGCGCGACTCCCGTACGCCTCCCCTCTATTCCGAAAACATTGGGAAGGACGAAATACTATTTCGGTTTGCGCGGAATGCAGTCTGCCGAAGCCGACTTTTTCAGGACAACCATTCTTTCTTCATCAAAGAAAAGCGTCTTTATTCATTCGGATATGGGTATGAATGAGGTTGACGGCGAGCAAAAGCAAAAGCTGACCGAAGCGGTTGAAATGCTTATTTCAAAGGGAATAAGCCTGATAATGATACACAACATCAACCGCCCTATAAACGAAATGCTTATGGGACTTGAGGTCTGGATTCCGCTTTATATGACCGGAATGGTCAGCTCGTTTTACTTCGATGAGCTGCTTTCCTCTGACTTTCCCCAGATTCTTTGCACCTCGGGCGTTGCGGCGCTTCAGGGCGAGTGCATTTCAACGAATCAGGAAGCGTCAACCTTTTTAGTGACGACGAACAAAAACCAGCTTGAGTACTACTTTAAGAAACGTGATTACATGCTTTCAAGAGCTATGCCGCTGATAAAATTTTACTCAAGCGAAAACGAGGAAGAATTCAATTCCTTTATCAAAAACAGTGTTTCGGACTCTAAGGTGCATGAAATAAGAAAAAAGGAGTTTCCTAATATTTCCTTTACAGTTAACAGCGGAAAGTGGATTTCCATAAACAGAATTGTATCAGACCCCATTCACTTTGTTGTGTTTAACAAAAGGCTGATTAAAGCAATTGATGTTTTCTTAAAAAATCAGTAAAAATAAAGAGGATGCGAAAAGGCGCTGCCGATAATGCGGTTTAAGCCTAACGCATCCTCTTTTTTTACTGTGTCTGAGCTTCTATTTCTTTAATAATACACTCGTTTCCCTGTATAAGCCACGTTTCGCCGCTGTGACAGTAGGGGCATTCCTTACCGTATTTAACCGTTTCATAGGTTTTTTCACACGAGGAACAGTAAGTAACGGCAGGTATGGTTTCCAGTTCAAGAACCGAGTTTTCAAGCACCTTGTGACGGCGTTTGAAATAGTCCCAGCAGTCAACAAAATAATCAGTTACAATTCCCGAAACCTCGCCTACCTGAAGCGTAACCCTGCCTATAGCAATTATATTTTCCTCCTCGGCGGTTTCGTCAAGCGTTTTTGCAAGGTTGAGGATTATACCCATTTCATGCATATTACTTTCCCCCGAAAATCAGTCCTTCATAAGAGATTCGGTATCAATAGCGTTACCCGTATGCGGATGGGTCTTATGGAATTCTTTTGTTGATTTTTTATATTCCTTGCGCTTCTTTCTCATTTCGCGCGCTTCCTCTGAACCGCTGTTGAGAATGATATTAAAGGCTCTGGGGATTGCGTAAGCCGCAAGTCCGCCGACCTTATCCTCCGCCATACGCATGGTTGAAGCCTTCGGATGGTCGCGTACAAGGTGAATGGCGTCAAACTCGCATCTCGTCGTGCAAAGTCCGCAGCCGATACACTTGTTTGCGTCAACTATTGTCGCGCCGCAGCCGAGGCAGCGTGAGGTTTCGGTATGAACCTGTTCCTCTGAAAGAGTGAGTCTGTTATCAACGAAGCCGTGCTTAAAGTCAATTGTTTCGTCAATTGCGGGAACCTGACGCTGCGCTGTGTCATAGGAGTCAATTGCAATATTATTCTTATCAAGCGACTTGAAATATCTGCGGTCACGCGCAAGAGTCTGGGAAACATTGTTCCTTGAAACCTTTCTTATAAGCGATTCTGCCGCCTCGTGTCCCTGGCCGATAGCGTCGATAACGAATTTCGGTCCCGTGTAAACGTCACCGCCGACAAAGATACATTCGTCATCCGTCTGATATGTAAAGGAGTCCGCAACGGGATAGTTTCCGTGGTGGAACTGAACCTTTGTGCCGTCAAGAAGCTTACCCCATTCAACAGTCTGACCGATAGCGAAAACAACCTTTGAAGCGTTTACGGTTACGGTATCGTTTTCATCGTATTTCGGTGAGAACTTTCCGTTTTCGTCAATTGTTGAAAGACAGCGCTTGAAAACCACGCCCGTAACGGCGCCGCTTTCGTCCGTAAGAATTTCTTTCGGACCCCAGCCTGCCTGAATAATTACGTTTTCATCCTGCGCTTCCTCGATTTCTTCGGGAGAAGCAGGCATTGTTTCTTTTGATTCAAGGCAGTACATTGTAACCTTGTCTGCGCCCTTACGCAAAGCAGTTCTTGCGCAGTCAATTGCAACGTTACCGCCGCCGACTACTACAACGTCGCCGCTTAAATCCTTGCTTGTATCGGAAAGAGCCTTGTTTAAGAAATCAACCGCAATAACAGTGCCCTCGGCTGTATCTCCCTTTACGCCGGGAAGTCTTCCGCCCTGACAGCCGATAGCGATATAAAACGCCTCATAGCCCTGTTCCTTAAGCTCGTCAAGGGTGATATCCTTACCGACCTCAACGCCGCATTTAATTTCAACTCCGAGCTGACGGATAACGTCAATTTCAGCGTCAATTACGTCCTTTTCAAGCTTAAAGGACGGGATACCGTAGGTCATCATTCCGCCGGGCTTTTCGTTCTTTTCAAATACGGTGGGCTTATAACCCATAGTCGCGAGATAGTAAGCGCACGAAAGACCTGCAGGGCCTGCGCCGATAATTGCAATTTTCTGGTCCCATTCGCCGCTTACTCTCTGGGTAACCTTTTTGGGAACATATCTTGTTTCAGCCTTAAGGTCACGCTCGGCAAGGAATTTTTTAACATCGTCAATTGCAACGGGTTTATCAATTGTTCCCCTTGTGCAGGCGTCCTCACAGCGCTTGTTGCAGACGCGTCCGCAAATTGCAGGGAACGGGTTTTCCTTTTTGATAAGCGCGAGCGCCTCGTCATATCTTCCCTGATTCGCCATTTTAAGATAGCCCTGAATCGGAACGTGCGCAGGGCAAGCCGACTTACAGGGCGAAGTGCCCGTCTTATGGGTATTTACGCGCGCGGTATCCCTGTAGTTTTCGTCCCACGCATATTTGCCCCAATGAATTTTATCGGGAAGCGGCTGCTTGGGATACTTAACGGGAGTGCCGTCCTTCTGGCAGAGCTTCTGTCCGAGCTTTACCGCGCCTGCAGGACAAACCTCAACACACCTTCCGCAGGCTACGCAGTTTTCGGTTGTAACATTTGCGGTATAAGCGCTTCTTGAGAGGTTCGGAGTATTAAAAAGCAGCGAAGTACGAAGCGCGTTACAAATCTTTACGTTACAGTTACATATATCAAAGATATGGTCCTCACCGTCGATATTCGTTATCTGGTGAACATATCCGTTATCCTCTGCCTTTTGTAAAATGTCAAGCGCTTCTTCCTTTGTGATATAATGCGCTCTGCCCGTTTCAACCGTGTAGTCAGCCATATCGCCGACCTGAATGCACCAGTCGTCGCCGTCATCCGTACAGCCCTCGCCTATTTCGGCTCTTGAATAACGGCACGAACAGATACCTGCCGAAAGATGTCCCTCGTACTTCTGAAGCCAGTACGAAATCTTTTCGAGGCTTATAGACTCCCTTGAAGCGTTTACCTCTTTTTCGACGGGGATGACGTGCATTCCTATTCCGTCGCCGCCCTGGGGAACCATTGAGGTAATATGCTCAAGCGGTAAAAACGTCATACGCTCAAACATCTTTGCAACAGGCGGATTTTTCTTTATACGGTCAACGGAGGAATTGAATAATTCCGCGCTTCCCGGTACAAAAAAGCTTACTCTGTAACGCTTTTCCTTCGGCGCGCCTTCAATAGGTCCGTTATCGTCATAATGGTCGCCGTAGTCATACTCGACAAAGCCGTGAACGCACAGAAGCTCGAGCGTCTCTTTGAACGTATCGGCGTCCATATTCTTTTTATTCATTTCAAACAGCTGCTCGTATGTATACCACTTGCGCTGTTTCATTGAAAGAGCAATGTCAACCTCTTTCTCATTAAGAATTTCACGAAGTCCCCAATACTCCTCGTCAGTGGTTTTCAGTCCGAAAATCTTATGCGGAACATTATCCGTAATCTTTGCGCCGAGCTTGGCGTACTTTTTCTTTTTTTCTTCTTCGCCGTCAAATTTTGACTTGGTCGCAGGATTCTTATCATAGGTTTCAGGCATTTAAAAACCCTCCTCTTTCTTTAATAACAAAATGTATTTTACCAATTCACAGGCAGATTTCTCCGCCTGTGAATTATATTATTCCTGATATTCAGGCTTGTCGCCCGAAAGCTTTTTCTTGATTATCTTCATTGAACGCTTCAAAGCATACGGTCCGACAACCTTCATCATCTCTTCTGCGGTGTGCATTTCGCTCGCCTGGGGAATATCCCTTGACAGGTGAATTGCATCAAATTCGCACCTTGTTGTGCAAAGTCCGCAGCCGACGCACTGGTTAAGGTCAACAACAGTTGCGCCGCAACCAAGGCAACGGGAAGCCTCTGCTTTGACCTGTTCCTCCGTGAAAGGAACGCGAAGGTCTTCAAAGGTCTTTAAGGGATCGCCCTCACGCATTCCGGGTGCCTGACGGTCGGCATTGTCATAAGACGGGAACGTGATATCGTCACGGTCAAGCTCAATAAACTCACGAAGGTCTCTGCCTATTGTAAGCGACTGACCGGGATGAACAAAGCGGTTAATGGAAACCATACCCTGCTTGCCCTCGGCAATTGCGTCAATTGCAAAGCGCGCGCCGTGGTAAATATCGCCGCCGACAAATACGTCGGGTTCTGCGGTCTGATATGTAACCTTGTCAGCCTTTGCGGTGCCGTTGGGATTGAGTTCTACCTTTGTGCCCTTGAGCAGTTCGCCCCATTCAGCCGACTGACCGATAGCCATAAGCACGTTATTGCATTCAACCGTTATTGTATCGTTTTCGTCATATTTGGGTGAGAAACGGTGATTTTCATCAAATACGGAAAGGCACTTTTTAAATACGATAGCCTTAACGGTGCCGTCCTCATTCTTAAGAACCTCTTTGGGTCCGTAGCCGTTGAGAATCTTAATTCCCTCTTCTTCAACCTCTTCTATTTCATCCTTTGCAGCAGGCATTTCGTCACGCTGTTCAAGACAGAGCATTGTAACCTTACCTTCGGTTGCTCTTGCCGCTGTTCTTGCAACGTCAGCCGCAACGTTACCGCCGCCGACTACTACTACGTCGCCGTCAAGACGAATGGTATCGTCCTGATTTATTCTGCGAAGGAAGCTGACTCCCGATTCAACGCCCTTTGCGTCCTCACCGGGTACGCCTGCCATTCTTCCGCCCTGAAGTCCTATTGCGATATAGAACGCCTTATAGCCCTCGGCGCGAAGCTCGTCAAGAGTAATGTCCTTTCCGACCTCAACGCCGCATTTGATTTCGGCGCCCATCTTTTTGATTATATCAATTTCGACTTCAACAACCTTTTTGTCAAGTCTGAAATTGGGAATACCTATTGTAAGCATTCCGCCGGGCTTTGACTCCTTTTCAAATACGGTTACGGGGTAGCCCTCTGTTCTTAAGTAGTAAGCCGCAGTAAGACCTGCAGGACCGGAACCGATAACCGCGATTTTGAAGTCGTCCCACTGCTCGCCTACGCCGTTATAGCAGACCTCAGGGATATACTCCTCCCCTGCGTCAAGCTCACGGTACGCAAGAAACTTTTTAATTTCGTCAATTGCAACGGGCTTATCGACAAGTCCTCTTGTGCATCTGTCCTCACATCTGCGGTTACATACCGCGCCGCAGACTGCCGGGATTTTATTTTTTTCAAATATTATATTGAATTTTTATAAAGAACAATGGGGATTGGGGATTGGGGATTGG
>ERZ842401.5089-NODE-5089-length-14795-cov-5.678426_pt1 | contig 14795 bp, 12 predicted proteins | sample MGYA00521270_ERZ842401 | MGnify/ENA primary metagenome ERZ842401 (study PRJEB31892, sample SAMEA3878208) | bioreactor metagenome | biome: Moose rumen | place: Sweden | collected 2011-10 | study: EMG produced TPA metagenomics assembly of the PRJEB12797 data set...
TGGACGACTTTGGTGACGGCTATGCGTCGCTCAACGTGTTGCAGGACATCAGTTTTGACCTGATTAAACTGGACATTGGCTTTATGCGCAAGTTCAATCCGTCCGGTAAAAACGGTGTCATTCTGCGCACCTTGCTGAGCATGTCAAAGGAACTGGGCATTCACACGCTTGCAGAAGGCATTGAGACCAAAGAGCAGTTTGAATTCCTAAAGCAGTACGGCTGCGAAAAAATTCAGGGATTCTTCTTTGGTAAGCCCATTCCCACGTCTGAGCTGTTGGAGCAACTGGCGCAGGGTAAGGCGCTGACAAACGAAAGCCCGGAGACGGCGCAGGCGTTTGAAGACAAAGTAAAGCCGATGCAATAGGCAACGAACAGGGAGAATGCTATGCTGACAAAAGACGCATTGCTTGCATACGGCGCGGACTACACCACGGGAATGACGCGCTGTCTGAACAAAGAAGATTTTTACTTTAAGATGATAAAAATGGTGGCGGCAAATGAAAAATTTGACTCGCTGGGAAAAGCGCTTGCGGCAAAAGACCTGAAGACGGCGTTTGATGATGCGCATGCGCTTAAAGGCGTAGTCGGAAACGTTGCGCTTACGCCCCTGTTTGCCGCGATTGAAGAAATCGTAGAGCCGTTGCGCCGCGGAGAGGACAACGATTATACGGCGACCTACGCAAAAATCATGGACTTAAAGAAAAAACTGGATGAGATTATCGCGCAATAGTTATGGGCATCTCTAGAAATTCGCTAAAGCGACTTTCTAGAGAGTGCCTGCGAGTTTTAAGTCGTTGTAATATCACGACTTAAAACATCGCATTTTCAAAGTTATCTCTAAAAATTGCAATTTTTAGAGATTCCCATATCTATAAAAATAATGATAAATGTAACAGATGTATATGTCAATAAAATAATTGATAAAAGCTGATGAAGCTGTAGGATTAGGCACATCCTACAGCAAATTGGTTTTCTCTTTCTATGGTTTTTCCGTAATCTGATGAAGTAAAATCAGTGTTTACAGTTTTGTAACTTCATTTTGCATTGGAAATCGGTACAGAAAAACCAAATCCTACCTTTCCGCTGAGCTTTTGAAGTCCTTTGGGAGTTGACTCTGGAAAATAATAGTTTTCAATTATCATAAGAAGCGTAAGCCCAAAAACGCATTGCCGTCAAGCACAAGAGAACCAATCTGTACGGGATGATAAAGCGACATACGCATATTGCATGCGGATTTTTGAGGAATAGCAAGGCGGGGGAATAGTATTCGGAAATCAACTCTTACTTCCCCAACTCCCCGCATTGCTCCACAATTTTTAACGCTGTTTTTTGCTTGCCCAATGGTAATGACTCTAAAGTTTGTATGACCGCATGATATTTTTTGTATAATTCTAATTGCTGATTTTCATTTTGTGAAAGGTCGGATTCTTTGTTTTCTGATTGTGGCATTTCTAAGAGATATTCCAAAGAAACTCCCAAAACTTTTGAGATACGCAACGCATCAATGGCATACGGATTTGAGTTGCGCTCTATGGCACGATTGATTGTGGCAACAGGAACATCGTTTTTATACGCAAGTTCTTTTCGTGAGATATTTTGAAAATCCAGTTCGTAGCATACTTTTTTCCAAAAAGACATATTTAATAATAGAATAAAAACTTTTGTCGCACACTTCACTATTTTGGTAACTTGTGTTACCATAAATCACAATGCGACAAAAGTTTCTTAAACATAAAATTTGAAATATTGTCGCAAAAGGAGGACCTTTTTATGGATGAATCTGGATTCAGCCAATCTTTGGAAGCTGATGAAAATAATTTGACAGATAACGGAATTAATTTTCGTATCAGCAAAGGAAGAAAAGCGGAGGAAATTCTGGGAATGGATTTAGATGATGTTGTGAGTTCTGACAGCACAATGCTTTCTGCATTGGAAAAATTGCAGATTCATGAGGATTCAACTCACAATCCTATGCAGAATGCAGTTCGAAAGTATTACATTTTCCGCAACGGAAAAGAATTTCCGCGAAAGAAAGATGTATAAACTAAAAATAAAAGGATGGATTTTATGAAAACAAAGTACAAATTTTTTTGCTGTTTCGCGATTACAACTCTTATCGCTACTTTGGTGTCTTGTGTCTCAATGCTATATGGGGATAAAGGTCAGAAAATAAATCAGGATATGCCCAAAAATCTTTCAAACTCAGAATATTGCGATTACAAAGTTGAAAAATACAAGTTTCCAGACGGAAAAGTCGCTGATGTCTATGTGTTTGAAAATATCAAAGACCAAGCTGTTTGGCTCAATCTTCAAAAATTTGCTTTACAGGACGATGAACGAAAACATTACAAAGAACGAATTGATTATGCTCAAAAACAACTTGCTTACTATTCTGAGTCAAAGAATTATAGTGAAAAAATGATTTCCATGTACAAAGATACAATTGACGAATACAATTGGCGCTTAAATGTAAAAGGGCCGATGACACCGTTTTATCAGCAGTATACTAAGCTGTTGGAGCAGTACGGCGGTCAAAAAGAGTTGCTTAAGCTGGCAGAAGAACAAAGTGAGCTTTTTGTCGTTTCTTACTACAAAGTAGAAGAGTTGGGCGCACTTAGCGACTGCATAGTGGGAAATTATGCGTCGGCATGTTATGAAGATGCAAAAGGCGTGTATTGGCTGCGGTTTTCTCCGCCGGAGGATTTGGTCGCGCTTCGCGGCAACAAAAAGGAGCAGACTCTGCACAGCGGCGAAGTCGGCTACGAGGTAGTGTTCATTCCGCGCGAGATGTATCCGAAGATTGAGCCGCCGAAGCTGACTCCGGCGAAGGTTACGCCGCTCAATCCGAACAGTCTCCCCGATTCCGACCGCAATTTGAATCCTGTCACGCCGTCTGGAAATGGAGCGTATTACTACGATGAGGCTTTGGCATACCAGCTCCAGTGGCTTGCTGTAAAAATTGCTTGTAAAGGCATATATGATATGGCGTACACGGGCGATTTCAGCGCGAAAAATCCGACGGATTACTACAAAACGAGTTTTATCAAGCAATATCTTGCATCGAACGACGGGCGCGCTTCCAAAGGGACAACGCTTTTTGAGGGCATTTGCTTTGATTATGCGGATTTTGCATATCAGGAGCTGAAGGACAACAAGAGCAGCTATTCGCCGCGAATCTCGAAGTTCTATATGGTCGGCACGTTCAAGGATGCGAACGATATTATCGCGTATCGGATTGCGGCGAACGGCGAAGCGTCGGATATGAAGATAAATCAAACGCCCGTCGTTGTCTTCTCGCACAATCACATTCGCGCGCACGACGGAGCAACGAATCACGCGTGGTTCTGGGTGCAGGCGACTGACGGCACGGTGTATTGGGTAGATCCGACATGGACGGATAACTTAGGTCGCCCAGTTTACGGAATTGTACGCGGCGGTCAGGAGATTCAACTTCCATACGCTCAAAGTCTTTGTGTAAAGTAATAGCCTTTGTATTAAGGTAACCTCGAAAAACTGTGTTTAAAATCTATTGTTCCCGCCCTTAAATCAATTTTTTTGACTTTTGGGCGGGTTTTTACTGTTCCCATAAATGCATATCCGCCGGGAACAGGCGGATAGAAAAAAAGAAATTAATACGCGATTTTGTCAATGTCCTGGACAAGTATGAGATTTTAAATCAAAAATAAGGGCATCTCTAGAAATTCGCTAAAGCGACTTTAATCTGTAATAGACAGCAATAAATTATTTCTATTCCAAAGCCCTCTTTTCATGCTATAATATTGCTATGGATGAATCAGAGAAAATCATTCAAATTTTGACAAATTATTTTTCTCAAAAAGAAGATATTGATACTGTGCTGCTTTTTGGGTCTTTTGCAAAGAAAACCTATAATAAGCATAGTGACATAGATATTGCCATTCATTCAGCGTTACCCCTTGATTATGAAAAACTTTCAAAAATTCAAACAGAGCTTTCCTTTTTGACTCATCGTGAAATTGATTTGGCAGATTTATCCAAGGCAGAAGGAATTTTTTTGTATCAGATAATGACAACAGGAATAAAAATAAAAATATCTCCGTCAGTTTTTGTAAGATATCTTACAAAGGCTCTTTGCTTTAAAGAAGATTTTTTACCCACAATAGAATATGCCCGCCAAGAAAAAATCAGGAGATTTGTAAATGGATAAGGATGTAATACAGACAAAACTGGAAGCTTTGATTCGTTGTGTTCACAGGGTAGAATCACAAAATATTGGTTCGCTAGAAGATCTTGAAAAAAATCTCGATAAACAAGAAATTATTATTTTGAATTTGCAACGAGCTGTTCAAATTTGTGTTGATATTGGAAATCATATTCTTTTAGATTATAAAACTTCAACCCCTTCAACAATGTCCGAGACTTTTAAATATCTTGCACAGAATAATCTTATTGATCCAAAAAACGCCGAAGATTTAAGTCATGCTGTAGGCTTTAGAAATATTGCCGTTCATCAGTATGAGAATATAGATTGTAATATTGTGTATGAAATAATCACAAAGCACTTAGAAGATTTTAAGCAATTCTCAGCATCAATTTTGAAATTGATTTGAAAAATAAATGCAAAAGAGCTGAATGAGATTTTAGGAATAATTGATTCAAATGCGGATAGAACAACCTTAAATGGCAGACCATTGTTGAGAATAATCTGTTTGTAAAACATGTTGATTGCTGTAGACACCAAAATTCCAAGTGCTGCCAAAAATGACAATATATCCTACCGCTCGTTAGTTTTATAAACCCTAGAATTCAATCTTTTTAAATGCTATAATTATATGCTAATCAAAAAATGCGCAAGGGATTGTAGTGGTTGCCCGAACGGGCAATTCCGAAATGGCGGTGGTTGAGATGGTTGAGCTTGTCGAAATCTCGAAACCACCAGAATGCAGGAATGAAGTGTAAACGGAACCACGAAAAGCCCGATAGACCGCTTGCGGGCTATGCGCCCAGAATAGGAAACAAAAATGGAAGAAATCAAAACGCCGGAAGGTGGGTCGGTAATTAGAATTCCGATTGAGGACGAAGTTAAGCAGGCTTACATTGACTATTCGATGTCGGTAATTGTGCAGAGAGCGTTGCCGGATGTGCGCGACGGTCTTAAGCCGGTTCATCGCCGAATTATGTATGCGATGGACACGCTTCATCTTGCAAGCGGCGGAAAGACTAAAAAATGTGCCACAATCGTTGGTGAGGTTCTGGGTCATTACCACCCGCACGGAGACGCTTCTGTTTACGATGCCCTGGTTCGTCTTGGTCAGGATTTTGCCCAGCGTTACACGACCGTAACTCCACAGGGAAACTTTGGTACAATCGCCGGTGACCCTGCTGCGGCTTACCGATATACCGAAGCAAAGATGTCTAAAATTACGGAAGAGATGGTTAGCGACATCAGCAAGAATACCGTTGATATGGTGGCAAACTTTGATGACACCACAAAAGAGCCGAGCGTTCTTCCTGCGGCTTTTCCGTTCCTTTTGTGTAACGGTACTACGGGTATCGCCGTTGGTATGGCAACGAATATGCCTACCCACAACCTTCGCGAAGTAAGCAGTGCAATTTCTGCATATATCGATAATCCTGAAATTTCAATCGATGAGCTTATGACTCATATAAAAGGGCCTGACTTTCCTACAGGTGGAATCATTTACGGCCGCGAGGGAATCAAAAAGGCTTATCGCACAGGTCGCGGAAAAATCACAATCCGCTCAAAGTTTACTATAGAAACAGACAAGCATGGCCGCGAGTCAATCGTATTCACAGAAGTTCCGTACGGAATCAACACGACTAACATCATCCGCCGCATAAAGGAACTTGTCCGCGACAAGCAGATTGAAGGAATCGTTGGCGCAAACGACGAGTCTTCTGACCGTTCAGGTATGCGCCTTGTTGTTGACCTAAAGCGCGGCGCAATCACAAAACTTGTTTTGAACCAGCTTTTTGCAAAGACCGATTTGCAGTCAAACTTTGGCGTAATAAACCTTGCGCTTGTTCCGCAGGAAAAAGAAGGCGAACCTCGTTATGATGAGCCTGGACTTCTTACCCTTAAGCCAACTTATCTTAAGCCGGAAGTCCTGAACCTAAAGCAGCTCATAATGCACTTTGTGAATCACCGAATCGAGGTAATCACCCGCCGCACGATTTACGACCTTAAGGTTGCCCGCCACCGAATGCACATTTTGGAAGCGCTCATCACGGCTATCAACAACATTGATGAAGTAATCAAAATCATCAAGGAAAGCCGCGATACCGAGGCCGCAAAACTTGCTTTGGAAAAACGGTTCAACTTTGACGACGAGCAGGCACAGGCAATCGTTGATATGCAGCTTAAGCGGCTTACACATCTTCAGATTGAGGATTTGCAGAATGAAATCAAAGAGCTTCAGGCTTGGATTGATTACCTGGAAGACCTTCTTGAAAACCCAGGAAAGATTCAGGCAAAGATAAAAGAAGAAACAGAAGAGCTTGCAAAAAAATACGGAGATGACCGTCGCACGGACATCGTTGCCGACGAAGTGGAAGAAATCAACGTTGAGGACATGATCAAAGACGAAGACATGGTCGTAATGATTTCTAAGCTTGGTTACATGAAGCGCGTTTCAGTAACTCAGTACAAAAAGCAGGGCAGGGGAGGAACCGGAAGCAACAGCACAAACTTGATCGAAGACGATTATATCAATCAGCTGTTCATCGGCTCTACCCACGACCACATTCTTTTTGTTACGAACATGGGCAAGGCTTATTGGATTAAGGTTCACGAGATTCCGGAAAGTACAAAGAACGCCCGCGGCACAAACATCAAGAGCATGATTGCAATAGGAGCCGACGAGGAAATTACGACCGTCGTAACCTTGCGAGAATTCCGCGACGACCAGTACCTCTTTATGACCACCGCAAACGGCGTTGTTAAGAAGGTGCAGACAAGTGAATTCAGAAACGCAAAGACCCGCGGAATCATCGGCTTGAATTTGCGCGACGGCGACAAGCTTGTGAGCGCGATTCCGACGGACGGAAAGAGCGAGGTTCTTCTTGTTTCACGCCGAGGAAAGGCATTGCGGTTCAGCGAGGATGATGTTCGTCCGATGGGTCGTGCTAGCAGTGGCATAAAGGGAATGAAGCTTTCTGAAGGAGATGAGATTGCCGGAGCCGTAAAGGTTACGGACGGCGAGAACGTTCTTCTTCTTACAGAAAAAGGCTATGGCAAACGAGTTGAATTTGCGGACTTTAATCCTCATGGCAGAGGAACTGGCGGACAGAAGATTTTTGGAAACACAGATGCCCGTGGAGAAATCATCGGTCTTCTTACCGTTAAGGACGATGATGAGATTGTCTGCATGACAAGCCAAGGCAAGACTTTGCGCGTTACTGCAAATACGATTAATCTACAGGGCTCGGGTTCTACAGGAGTTAAGGTTGTAAGAATTTCTGATCCTGATTTTTTGGTAGGAGTTGATAAAGTACCAGAGAATAATGACGAATAATTCTTTGTATTACAAGGAATTATAAATTATGTATTTTGTTATGTTATAAAGAGTTATAAAATTCTTTTTAATGATGACAAAATAATTTTAATATTATATACTTGCAATAGGGTTAGTTGAATTTCAACTGGGGAATTTTTAATTCATCAGGCAAAGCCAGTCAATTTTTTTTGACTGGCTTTTATTTTTTCCTTTCACTATTCCACGATAATAGCTTAAAAACTTATCCACAAATTTTCCCCAAATTGTGGATAAGTTGTGTCTAAATCTTATTTCAAGTCAACAAGCTTGCTTCAAGCGTCAGAGTTTTGCTGGCACCCAACGAAGGAATTAAATCCTCCGCGCGAATAAAAAAAATAGATGTTTCACATGAAACATTGAGATTTTAACGATGAGAAAAATTATTCGTGCGGAGGGTCTAATCCCTTTGGGCTGTAAGCAGTACCCCGACGCTTGCGTCGTATAAAGGGTATTAGACCCGACTGCAATACCTTATAAGAACGAACGATACCCCGCTGCTTGTGTCGGGGTTCGTTCATTGAAAACAGATGTTCATTTTTTTGTTAGGAAAAAAATCAAAATAATAAAAAAGAATCCTGGCGTATAAAAGGATGTTTCACATGAAACATTCTTTTATATTTACTTAATTGTGTTTTTTTATTTTCCGTAAAAGAAAAACTGTGAGAACTAAATTCCTTAAATACATATCATAAAATCGAAATCTCATGTTTCATGTGAAACATATTAGCAATTCTATAACATACGATTTTTCATTAGTTCTATATCATTTTTTTAGCAATTAAAAAACAACCGTTAGTTTTTATTTTGCCTAACTACCGGTTCTAAAAAAAAACTAATCTTCAAAATAAATTTTTTCGATATTTTCTGATGGGGGGGGTGCTTGTCTAAATTTGTTCTACCACTTTGCCTTAATGCCAGCTGTAAGACTTGCTCTTGGCATTGGATAATCTGGAATTGAAATATAGTCGGTGTTCAATATGTTGTCGATTCGTAAGTAAGGTATGCAGTGCGTCCATAAGGTTAGTTCTGCGCTTGCATTAAAAAGACAATACGGCTTAACATAGTATAAATTCATATTTGACGTATAGCGCTTTCCTGTATAATTTGCCTCAAAATTTATGTCTGCAACAGAAAGGTGCAAATTTATAATAACGGAGGCGACAATATCCGGAGTCCACATTATATGCTTTTTGTAGGTGAGTTTATTTGATTCGTCTAACAATATGTTGTACAGATATTCAAAATTGCCGCGCAATGTAACTACTTCAAAAAAAGTTTTTTCTGCGGAAATGTTCATTCCAGCGTAAAATGCAGATGCAATATTCTGTGGCATCCATTTTTTACTATTTTGCGCCCATTGTATTTTTTGCTCATAATAGTTTGTATAAAAGCACATAGAGAAGGGAATGAAAATATTTTTTGCATTGAAGGTTATTTCTGCGCCCCAGCCCTTTTCTGGCTTAAGATTTGGATTTCCGGATGTAGTGTCGGACTCTGCCCAATACAAATCGTCCATATTCGGAAACTGAATCATTCGATAACCGTTCAATAGAATTTCGAGATAAAAAAAATCTGCCGAAAATCCAATCTTTGGCAAAAAAGCCGCATTCTTGCCGCTTACCTTTATTGCTTGCGGCAAGCTGACTGCAAAATGCCTTCCAAAAAACAATTTTGTAGTTTCCTTTAGGCTGGCAGAAAAAATAGTGTGAATTCCGTCGTCAGTTGAATTTAAATGAGAAACAGCAAGATTCATTCCGAGCGATTCATTTAAAAAGGAATTTCCAAAAAAATTAATTTCGTGAACGTTTGAAACCGTGTTCAGATAATGCTTGCTTTCAGCGCCATTTTCCTCATAAAAACGGGTGCTGCTTATCCAGGAGGTCGTATTGTTCATTGAGCAAAAACGGTTTATTGATGGAAAGTTCAAATTGAACGAAAGATTGTTATCATAATCCTGCTGAATTCCGTTTGCGATGGAAGTTTCAACATTCGGAGTGTTTTTATAGCCGGCGTACGCAATATCGTTTATGGACCAACTGCTTCCGTTGCTAAAAAAATGACTTACCCGCGAGGACACCTGACCGTCGTACACATCAGAGTTTTTTCGTTCCCCGGTTGTGTTCTTGTACGTCTTGTACAGATATTTATTCTGCGCTTCCGTTAGTTTTATGTTCGATTTAAAAAAAGTATTTTCCGAAAACTGTCCATTGTATCCAAATGCAAGCGAAACCATATCAACAGGCATGTTTTTATTAAAAAACGTTTTTGCAAAAATGTCAGAAAAAAAACTGTGTCCAATGGCTTGCTTTTTTGTCGTAATATAAATAAAGCCCGCCACTGCATCTTCCGCAGAAATGGATTCCGTAAAGCCGCCGCGCACAATCTCAATTTTTTCAATGTCATTTACATTCAGCGTCGTAAAGTCAAACGTTCCGTACTGAGGATTGTTTACGCAAACGCCGTCAATCACAACCCGCACCGTCTCGTCCGTAAATCCGCGGATAGAAGGCTTTTGCTCCAAGCCGTAAGTTCCATAAGATAAAATCTGAATTCCCGCTGCCTGAAACAACGACGGTAAATCGGCGATGTGCATTTTTTCAATTTCGTCGGCTGTGTATATCTGGCGCTGCTCCACAACCGGGCTGTCAACATAGGTGAACAAATGCGGCAATTTTGCTTGAGGCGCTGAATCTTCCTGCAGGAGGGGGAAGTCTCCCCCTCGCTCCAGCCCTTCGCCCGCAGGCGGGCTTTGGTCTTGCGCTACCCCCACTGCGGGCTCAGTCGCCGCCCGCAACGCCTGCTCATTCTGCGCATAGCAAAAACCAGAGAACAATGCAAAAATAATTACAAGGATTTTTTTCATAAATAAAAACGGCGGTCAAGATGACCGCCAAAAAATTCTAATGTATTTTTTATTGCTTTGCGCAGTCAGAATAGAAAGCAAAGTATCCGTTTTCAATTGTAAATTCCTGAATAGCTTCTGCAAGTGTATCAGTTGAAGACTTTTTTCCATAAGCACCGGATATAGAAATTGAATTCGATGTTAAATCTTTGTATGCGATTGCATACCATTTTCCAACATCTGGAGCTACATTAGGATCGGAAGAATAGGAAGAAAAGTCTGCATTTGCTGCCTTTGTATATTTGATGTAAATATATCCTGCTGTATCAGATGTTTTTAAAACATAAGTATCGCTACCTTCATAGCTTTCATAGGATACACCTTCAGTATTTTCACCATAATTTTTAAAAGCATTCTCTGAGATTTCGTAGTAAGATTTTCCATAACTAGAGTCAAGCCACGTTCCAATCAAAGTTGAATCAGGTTTTGAGGCTCCGCCCAAGTATACATATACATATTCTGTTTCAGTTTCCTGCTTACAAGAAACAAATCCAACTGTAAGGGTGAACAGAACCAACAAAGAGGCAATCAGGGTGGTTGCGCGGGTAAAAGAGAAGCGTGTGCTTTTCATGTGTGTCTCCGGAATCCAGGGCTTGAGTAGATTCCAAATTAAGTTTTCCTTTCCATACGGAAGGAAGAGGATTTTAAAATCCTCGCGTGTACCAAAGTTTCCTGGCTCCGGAACGTGCTTCTGCCTTCCCGCGGTTACGCAGTGGCTGTTTCTACACATAGAAGCACGATTTCTTCCGTTACAGTTGCTCATCCAGCTCAGGCTTTGTTTGACTAACGCTCGTTAGTTTGGCGCTCCTGATTCCATTGAAATACATCGTGCTAATTCTATAGTTTTTCCATAGGAATTTAAATAGGGTGCGCGGGGTTTAGTAGGACAAACACATTATAAAACATCAGAATAAAAAACTGGTGTTTTCAAAACAGAAAAATAATGATAAAACAATACCATGAATTACACATACAAAACGCAGGGAACGTGCGCGTCCTCAATTTCTTTTGACAAGGACGAAAATGGAATCATTACGAATGTTTCTTTTGCGGGCGGCTGCGACGGAAACCTAAAGGCTGTGTCAAAGCTGGTGAACGGAATGAAGGCAGAAGACATTGCGGCAAAGCTTGCAGGGAACTTGTGCGGCCGGCGTTCTACGTCGTGTGCCGATCAGCTTGCAAAGGCTGTGCTTTCTGTGTAGGAAGGTCGTCAATGTCATTAACTTACGGTCATTGAGCTTGTCGAAATGACCATTGCAAGGTGGTTTCGAGAGCCTCAACCACCGTTAAATTAATGGCATTTGGAAGGTCGTGGGCGGCAGGTTGCCCGCGATTGTGGGGCTAGGAATTTTCCAAGGGTCTTGTTCTCTTCTTTTTTAGGAATTTGACAATTGGTTTTGCATTGGTAAAATTATATTACTTAAGAGGTGTGGCATGGCAGAAATAAAACCGCTGGAGCATGAGGATTCGGCGTTGGTTAGAGACGGAAGAAAAACGGTTATGATAATTGACGATTCTTCCATTATGACAAAGCAGCTGACGCAGATTTTGAACGGAGCGAATTATAAGGTCGTGGGAATTTCTTCAGACGGAGAGGAAGGAATGCGGCTGTACCGAAAAATCTCCAAAATTGTGGATGTGGTGCTTCTTGATATAAATATGCCAAAAATGCACGGAATGAAGGTTTTGCAGCATATCATGGCGTTCAACAAGGATGCGCGCGTGGTCATTGTAAGCACGGAAGGAACCGGCGAGAACGTAAAAAAGGCGATTACGCTTGGAGCGCGAGGCTTTGTGGTTAAGCCGCCGGCGCGGGCAAAGGTTCTGGAACAAATAGAGGCTGCGCTAAAATAGAGCGCGTCTGTTAAAAAGAAAGGTGGTTCGCTCGCTTTGTGCGGGAACCACCTTTTTTTGTGTTTTGCGGAACTTGCTTTAGTTTATGACTACATGCTTGTATATCCGCCGTCAACCGGAAGGTTCACGCCGGTAACATATGTAGAAGCCGGACTTGCAAGGAAGATAGCTGCACTGTCAAGCTCGCCTTCGTTTCCGTAGCGTTCCATAGGAATCATCGTCTTTGCGTTCTGCTGGAAGAAATCTGTATCAAGCGTTTCCTTTGTGAGCGGCGTGTAGAAGTATCCCGGGCAGATTGAATTTACGGTGATGTTGTATTTTCCCCATTCGGCAGCAAGCGCGCGTGTAAGGTTTACGACGCCGCCCTTTGCCGCATGGTACGGAGCGGAGCCGGCGATTTTGTTTCCGACCAAACCGTACATTGAGGCAATGTTGATTACGCGTCCGTACTTTGCTGGAATCATAGCCTTTTTGGCAACTGCGCGGGCAACCTTGAACGTACCAAAAAGGTCAACATTCATTTCGCCGCTGAACTGGTCGTCGGTAATGTCTTCTGCGGGTGCAACGGCACCGGTTCCTGCGTTGTTGATAACGATGTCAATTCGTCCGAATTTTGCAAGAATCTCGTCAACTACGGCATTCACACGATCCGTGTCGGTAATGTCGCACGGAAGAGCAAGCGTCTCTACCTTATATGTGTCTGCAATTTCTTTTGCAACAGCTTCAATCTTTTCCTTTCGACGTGCAATGGCTACGATTTTTGCACCCTGATTTGCAAGTGCCTTTGCCATCTGTACGCCAAGACCTGTAGAACAGCCGGTTACCAATGCAACCTGACCTGTTAAATCAAAATAATTCTTCATGTTTTAACCCCTATGAACATTATATGCTATTATTGCGCAAATAGATACTATAAGAACAGAGATAAAATTCCCAATAAGGGGAATAGTGTATGAAAAAAAAAGAACCTCGAGCGCTTTGTGCGGGAGGTTCCTTCTGTTTTATTTCATTCTTGCGGAGGGTCTAATCCTTTCATGGCTGCAAGCAGTACCCCGCCGCGCAGGGTTCATTATTTCTATTCCAACGCCAAATCGCCGTCTTTTATCCATCCGATGCGGCGGAACAGTTTGCCAAATGCCCAGCAGAGTACAGCAGGAAGAATGAAGCACACCATAAGAAGGCCGAACCATTCTACAAAGCCAGGATTTATTGCAAGGCTTTCCTGCGTTATCTGTGAAATTTCTTGGGCGGCGGCACCGGCTTTTTCTGCCTTGTGTACTGCCCATGCAACTGCCTGCGGGCTTGGGCTGAACCAGCCGGTTATAACGCCAATCTGACCTACAAGACCGCAGGTTCCCATTCCGCTAGAAACAGGAGCGCCGTTCATTGTCATTCCAAAAAGGCAGGTTGCGACAGGTCCTGTGATTGCGCTTGTTACGATAGGAGCAATCCAGACCTTTGGATTCTTAATGATGTTAGGCATTTGGAGCATGCTTGTTCCCAAGCCTTGGCTTAGAATTCCGCCCCAGCGGTTTTCTTTAAAGCTGAGAACAGCAAAGCCCACCATTTGCGCACAACAGCCGGCAACGGCGGCACCACCTGCAAGTCCTGTAAGACCGAGTGCGGCACAGATTGCGGCGCTGGAAATTGGCAGCGTAAGCGCGATTCCGACCACAACAGAAACAAAGATTCCCATTACAAATGGATGCAACTCTGTTGTGAGCATAATAAGTTTTCCAACGGAATCTGCCGCCATGCCGATATATTTTGCGCACAGCACGGAAACAAGGACGCCGGAAAGAATGGTAACAATAGGGGTTACAAGAATGTCAACTTTTGTTTTTTTGCTGACGAGCATTCCGACTTCTGCCGCAATGATTGCAATGATAAGAACTGCAAGCGGGCCGCCTGCCTTACCAAGAATGTTTGCCGTAGCGCCAACGGTAATAAGGCTAAAAAGAACCAGCCCATGAACGCCCATTGCAAACCCAATGCCTACAGCCATTGCCGCTCCTACGACGTGTGCATCACAGCAAAAAGCGCCTGCATCAACTAAAAACTGAAATACCGGATTTGCACCAAGACGAAGAAGCTGCTGTCCCAGCGTGCGGATAATTGTACCAACCAGCAGGGAGGCAAAAAGTCCCTGCGCCATTCCACTCATTGCGTCAATAAGATAACGCTTTACAAACTTGTTCATACGAACACTCCTACAGTAATTTACTGTGAATATTTTTCAGCGTGCCGTAGCATCATTGAAAAAGCGTGTTCCGTGGAATCTGCCGTTCATCACATTTTTTTAAAATATGACTGTAATTTACACTATTTGGCAGCAAATGGCAACAAAGGGGAAAGGACGGTCAGGGCTTCAGCATGAAAATAATGATGCGAAAAAATAGCTTTATGAAGCACAAAATTGGCTGACCGAAGCAAAAAGTGGCTTTTGTAAGCATTTATAAAGTGAGGGTGCGGTAAGCACCCTGTAAATAAAATTCCTTACGCT
>ERZ842401.5090-NODE-5090-length-14795-cov-4.160583_pt1 | contig 14795 bp, 13 predicted proteins | sample MGYA00521270_ERZ842401 | MGnify/ENA primary metagenome ERZ842401 (study PRJEB31892, sample SAMEA3878208) | bioreactor metagenome | biome: Moose rumen | place: Sweden | collected 2011-10 | study: EMG produced TPA metagenomics assembly of the PRJEB12797 data set...
CCACGGAAGGATAATCGAGGATACAAAACCCGGTATCGTCACCGGACTGGCATGGACTGCCGGAGGAGGGGACATACTGTTCATCGAATCGTCGTTCATGCCCGGCAAAGGGGATCTTGTCCTGACCGGACAGCTGGGTGATGTGATGCAAGAGTCCGTGAAGATAGCGGTCAGTCTGGTGAAGCAGATGTACCCCAAGAAGGCTGACATGTTCAAGGAGAACGATCTCCATATCCACGTTCCCGAAGGTGCTGTCAAGAAGGACGGGCCCTCGGCTGGAATAACGATCACAACTGCATTGGCATCGTTGGTCACCGGTAAGACGGTGAAGCCCGAGTTCGGTATGACCGGAGAGGTGTCTCTCAGAGGAAGGGTGATGCCGATAGGAGGTCTTCCCGAGAAGCTCATGGCCGCACAGCGTGCCGGGGTCAAGACCGTGTTCATCCCCAAGGACAACGTCGACGACCTCGAGGATGTGGCCGACGAGGTCAAGGAGAAGCTCGAGATTATCCCCGTGACCGAGATATCGGAGGTATTGAGGAAGGTCGGAATAAGCAGATGACGCACCATCCAATGAGGGGCTGACGCCCCTTTCATCTGGATGAAATAGTTTATGTGGTATCTTAGCCTTAAATTGAATGTCTTAGAACTTATATTCATAGCTATTTATAATCAGAAATCCCTAAGGATAGCCATGGAATTCATACACCAACCTGTGGACAGGTTGCCAATTTGTGGAGTAATCGTTTTGATGTCGGTGCTATTTGCCGTAGGCTTTGTAGCGATCGCAGGAATCGATGCAGACAATGCCAATGCGGCGTACAAGGTCTCATATGACCTCGACGGCGGCTCCGGGCAGATATCGGATCAGGAATATGAAGCAGGTCAGCAGTTCTATCTGCCGACATATACAGGTTCCAAGGCTGGTTATGATTTCATCGGCTGGACCGACGGTCAATCCCAATTCTTGCCGAACGTCTCTTACACGATGCCGCAACACAATGTCGTTTTCAAGGCTGTATGGTCGCCTATCACCTATACGGCGATCTTCGATGCCAACGGAGGTACGGGCGACCAGTTGAGTGTAAAGGCGAGATACAATGTCGAGATGCCCAATCCCTCTTCCTATTTCTCTCACACCGGCTACAACATGACCTCTTGGAACACCGCCAAGGACGGCACGGGCACTTCGTTCCCTGCAGTAGGCAACCTAAAGAACCTTACGACGACGGACATGGAGACCATCACCTTGTACGCCCAATGGCAGGCGAAGCAGTTCACAGTGAGATATCTCTATGACGATCAGCCTGAGGCACAATCCTTCGAGGACCAGGTCGCATACGACCAGGCGTATACATTCAGAGGAAAATCCTTCGAACGTCAGGGATACGAACAGAGCGGCTGGACCGATGCCGTGGGCGGAGAGGCGAAGTATCAGCTGGAGCAGGCGGTTCCGGAATGGAACATCGAAGAAGATCTCACGCTCTATCCGTCATGGAGCACGAACACTTACACGGTTACATTCAATGCCAACGGCGGTACCGGGGAGATGTCCCCAGTGGAGGCCGAGTTCGAGAAGGAGGTCGAACTTCCCGAGGCCACATTCACCAATGTGGATCACGCCTTCGATTCATGGAACACCGCCGCGGACGGAACGGGTGAAAAATACCTCGCGGGAAGCAAATTCAAGATCCAGAACGATGTGACGCTCTACGCTCAGTGGACGAACCGTTTCGTCATCTACTACGATCTCACCGGTGGCATCGATGAATTCCCTCCGGAGGTCATGAAATCGGATTCGAATAGCGTCACGATCGAGATCACCGAAAACATACCCAAGTTCAAAGACCACAGATTCATCTCATGGGGTTCCTCAGCAGCATCTCCAGAGAAGAGATACGATCCGGGCGACAGCATCACTCTGACCATTGAATCCCCAGAGATCACTATCTACGCCCAGTGGCTGGATGTTTTCTACATGGAATTCGACGCGATGGGCGGTTTTGGATGCCCCACCACGCAGGTGAATTACTCAGATTCATCATGCACATTCACGATCCCGGACGTCAAGCCTACGAAACCGGGATTCACATTCAGCGGCTGGGCCACCACGTCGACTGGCGAGGCGACACATCAGCCCGGATCGAAGGTGACTCTGGAAAAGGACAACCATTCAATCGTCTTCTATGCGGTATGGTCCCTGGAGGCGACATATAGCCTCGCTTACTCGCCCAACGGCGGTTCCGGAGAACCTGCGATACAGTATGTCAAATCGAACGCCGGAATGGTCGAGATGACCGTTTCGAATGACAAACCCTCAAGGAGCGGTTATGACTTCCGCGGATGGTCCCTTACCCCCGAAGGGGCAGTGGCCTATCAGCCCGGATCCAAGATCGAGCTCAGGATGCCCGATACCAGCGTCGTCCTATATGCGGTCTGGATAGGTCAGTCGGTGCCCGTGGACGGGGTGGAGATAGTCTTCGCCCCCGGTTACATCACGGTGGATTCCACCGTGAAACTCAAGGCCGCGATCCATCCTGATAATGCCACACAGAACACACCAACGTGGACTTCTTCCGACCAGACTGTAGCGACCATATCCTCCGACGGGGTGCTGAAAGGCATCTCCTCAGGGACGGTGACGATTACAGCTTCTGCCGAGAATATGAGCGCAACAGTGAAGGTGAAGGTAACCGATCCCTTGGAGGTCGCCATCATCGTTCAGGACGGTGTGGCAGAGGTGGAGAACGTGGCGGACCTTCTGCAGGAGATAGAAAAGGCCAAGGAATCCGGTACACCCGTGTCCCTTGAGGTCGCGGCCGATGTGGACAAGGTCGTCATGGATCCGGAATTGGTCGATTCGCTGGCGAAGTTCGATGATTCCCAAACTGTCATCACGGCAGGAGGATGCGAGATAGTCGTATCCGCATCCGCATTGTCGGGAATTCCTTCAGCTACATCCGCGGTGACATTCACCACGAAGGTCATTGATACTCCGGAGGAGTATGCAGATCTCGGAGGCGACAAGTGCGTCGATCTGACCGTATCGCTGGACGGGAAGACGGAGAGCGTGAAGTTCGACGACATCGTCATCGTGAAGCTCGATTACGAGCTCAAGGAAGGCGACAATCCCTCTTCGCTCACCGTACTGTACATCAACGACAACGGCGAGACGGAGGTCATGAAGGAATGCTTCTACGAGGATGGCAAAGTATGGTTCACGACAGACCATTTCTCGATGTACATGGTGAAGTTCGACAAGTTCAAGTTCGCTCAGGATTGGTCGTGGATCATGATCATCCTTGCGATCCTGGTCATTATCCTCCTGATCCTCCTGGTCGTCGGGATCCTGTACAGCAGGACCTACTATGTGGACGGTCTGGTGGAGAACACACCTCTAAGGCACATCTATTCCAGTCTTATAGCAAAGAAGAACGGAAAGACGAAAGCCGTTAAACAACCTTGAGGGGTCCCGCACCCCTCCCGGATCGGAGGATACTTCGATCCGATTATTTTATATCGAAATCGTTCACCCTGACGTATCACTATATAAACTTGGTAATGATGACACCGGTCATGGGAAAGAAAAATCTGATCTCGGTCATCGACATGAAGGATGAGTGGCCGGATCTTGTCGACCTTGCAATCAAGCTCAAAGCGGAACGCGGACACCACGGGGATCCCCTTAAGGGAAAGTCCCTCGGTATGATCTTCGAGAAACCCAGCACCAGGACCAGGATATCGTTCGATGTGGCCATCACGGAGCTGGGAGGACATGCTGTATATCTTGACGAATCCAAGATGCAGATCGGAGTCCACAGCGAGACGATGGAGGACACCGCACGTGTCATGAGCAGGTTCGTCCACGGTATCATGTACCGTGCCAACGACTACAAGATGATGGACAAGCTCGGAGACTGGTCAACCGTCCCTGTCGTCAGCGGACTGGACAATCTGGAGCACCCCTGTCAGGCACTCGCCGATATGGTCACCATCAAGGAGAAGCTCGGAGGATTCAGGGGAAAGAAGCTCGTGTACCTCGGAGACGGGAACAATGTTTGTAACTCCCTGCTGTACGCTTCGGCCATCATGGGAATCGACATGATCGCTTGCTGTCCCGCCATCAGGATGCCGAACGCCGAGATCATGTGGAATGCAACGAAGATCGCGGAGGCCAACGGAAGCAAGATCATCGCATCCCACGAGCCCGAAGAGGCATGTAAGGATGCGGATGTCCTGTACACGGACACATGGATCTCCATGGGTGACAAGACGCCCGAGGAGGAGGCCATCAGGATCTTCAAGCCGTATCAGATCAACGATGATTTGATAGCAATCGCGAAACCCTCATGCATAGTCATGCACTGCCTCCCCGCACACCGCGGACAGGAGATCACCAACGAGGTCATGGAAGGACCCCACAGCGTGGTCTTCGACCAGGCAGAGAACAGGCTGCACGCTCAGAAGGCTGTCCTGTACACCTTAATGAAGGACTGATCGTCAGATCAGCTGGGAGGATACTATATCCTCGGCTATGCCGAGGAACTCCTCCTTCTTATCGACAGGGATGGTCGCACCGGCTGCGACATTGTGTCCTCCGCCGTATCCTCCGACGAGTTCGGAGGCAGTTTTCATAACAATCGAGAGATCCAATCCTCTGTCGACCAGTATCCTGTCGGCGCGGGCCGATACCTTCACGCCGTCATCGGAATCAACGAATGCGATAATGGGGATGCTGCGCCTGCATTCTGGTGTGTTCAGCAGCATACCTGCTACTATACCCACAACGGTGTCGCGGATCTTGTCGCCGGCATCGAAGTATTGTATGAACTTCCTCTCCCTGATGAGATGGTTGTCCCTCACAAATGCTAGAGCGGACGATATGTGCTTCCTGTGGTCCGCACGGTTCTTCTCCGCATCCTTGAGGGCATCCTTCTCTCCGAAACAGATCCTCATTCCAGTCTCGGCATCGTCGTATCTTCCGCATGAGTTGAGAACGGTGGCATACTCCTTCGCATCCCTCAGACCTGTGCCCGGTTCGAACTTCGGCAGAGTGTACATCTCGCCGTAGGCCCTCTTCTGGTCATCGACGGAAAGGAGTTCCATTATGTTGTCCGTGATGCGGTCCTTCTCGTCCCTGTCAAGGTCGTTCCATACCCTCTGCCTGCCGTCCTTCTTGATCGGTATGTGCAGGAACTCCAGCATGTCCATGCAGCCGGCTGCGTTGTCGGTGAGACCTTCGAGACGGGGGTCGCTACAGTATTGGAAGAACTGCACAAGGGGACGGGAGTCCCTTCCGAAGAAGCGTAGGTCGTCCTCTGCGATCACGTCGCCGTTGAACACGGCATCGTTTAGGATATCGCGGTTGATGCTGACGAGCTTGGAATGATTGGTATCCTGGAAATCACCGACAGCACCGATCACTGCGAGATACGCTAGATCGATGTTCTACGGATCGACGCTCTTCGCTAGGAGATAGGTCAAACCTGCTCCGCATGTCTCGTATGATCCGTCGTGCCCATAGGTGTGGGGGTTGAGATGATCGATATCAGCAAAGCTGTCCAGTACCGTCTGCTTCTTCCTCCATTTGGGATCGGGTACGTGGTGATCGGTGATTATGAGATTGGATCTTGTGAATTCCGAGAGATAACCGCTTCCGAGGTCGCACACCCATACGTAGTCCTCCGGGGCGTTGTTTATCATGTCGATGGCATCGGCATCGATCTTCGGAAGGAACACCGTGCGGTGCTCGACACCGAGACGTTTCACAGTCATAGTGGCGATGGAACCCGCCGAGATGCCATCAGCATCTATATGCGATATCACAAGGACGCTCTTGGCCTTCCTCAGACCGTCAGCGGCACGGTCGATGTCCTTGTACATCCTTCCGAGGTCACCATCTGTAGCCTGCATGGTCCGTCACCAGTTTGCCGTAGATCACACCGGCTATGTATTCGAGATTGACCGTATCCGCCCTGTTGTACTCCTGAAGGATGTTCAGGGCGTCGTCGTCGCCGTTCCTCTTCCATTGGTGCCACAGATGAACCGCCATCGCACCGTCCACGTCGAGGATATCCTCGGATCTGTGGATGCCCAGCTCTATCTCCAGAGGCTTGAGCCCTCCCTTGTAGCCCACCTTCCTTGATGCGAAGCGAAGGTCGTACTGGGGTATGTCGAAATCCACCTCGGGGAAGCTGTTCCTCAGTACGGGGACGTCGAAGCAGCTGCCGTTGTATGTGACGAGGATCTTGGAACCCTCCAATGCCTTGGATAATGATTCTGAATCGAGATCGAAGCCTTCCGTGAGGGTGTATGTTTGATTCTTCCTGTGGACGGTCACAACGGTGACCAGGGCATCCCTGCTGAGACCGTCGGTTTCGATATCCAGGTATGCCGCATCGTCCTTGAAGTGGTCGAACATCCTCCAATGCTCCGACTTGGGTATGAGGTCCGCAAGAGCGAAGGAATCGTCCTCCTTCAGCAGTTCCGCGGCCTGCATGACAATCGGATCGGACCTCTCCTTGAGGGCTGGTTTGACACAGTCTATGCTGTCCGCTGACAGAAAATCATCCCATGACAGGATCTCAGATTCCCACAGGGCCTTCTCCTTCTTGGCCCCCACGGAAGGTAGTATCTGGAACGTGTGTTCGATCATCGTCTCACCCTATGTAAAATCACTTTAATATGGATATTGGAATCGCCCGAGCATGAGAGAGAAGAGGATCCTTCCGGGTGTCAGTATCACCAGCGACAGATGCCTCATTCTCGACGAGGGCCCCACCGTCGTTCTGGGGGACCTCCATCTCGGTTACGAGAGGGCATTGGAGCAGGAGGGGATGTACCTTCCTAGGATCAACACCGAATCCATCAGGGAGGCCCTCAACGACATCATATGCAGATACGAGCCTCGGAGGATCGTTCTGTTGGGAGATATCAAGCACGATTTCAAGCGTGCGGGTTTCGAAGAGAAGCGCGAGGTGAGGAAGATATTCACCCTCCTTGCCGAGGCGGCCGAGGTGGTGGCCGTGAAGGGTAACCATGACAACTATCTCCAGAACATCGTGGCCGATCTGGGATTCCTTGTGGTCGACTACATCGACATAATGGGGTTCCGCCTGGAGCACGGGCATGTGGATACCGGGAAGAGGCCGGTCATAATCGGTCACGAGCACCCGTCCGTGAGGATCCCGGGGACGGTCGGAGGAGGCCTGAAGATACAGTGCTTCGTGCACGCAGAGAAGGACGGTGTGATCGTACTTCCGCCGTTCTCGCCCTTCGCATCCGGAAACGATCTCGTCCTCGACAAGGACTGCGTCATGGCACAGGCCCTGAAGGATTCCGACTACGCCAATGCCAGGATATACGGGGTCACCGACATGGGCCTCCTTGATTTGGGAACGCTCTCGGATGTCTCCGATATAACGATTTGATGTGAGTTGGCGGATACGTACAACTCATTTGGTAGCCATAAGTAAAGGCGGTACCTATTATGGCTATAATTGCGGTTCATTTCTTCCCTCTTTTGTTAAATATAATGAAGGTCATCGGAGGCTCAGGAGTTTTCATTATGGCAATGACACCTAGAGAGAGAGTACTTGCTGCACTGAAACAGGAGTCCCTTGACAGGCCCCCGGTTGCAGTGTTCACACAGTCAGCAACAGTCGCACAGATGGATGCAGTCGGAGCAGCATGGCCCGAGGCCCACAAGAACGCCGACCTGATGGCAAAGCTCAGCGCAGCCCAGGCAGACTACAACGGCGGAGAGTGTGTCAGGGCAGCATTCTGTCTGACAGCAGAGACCGAGGCTCTCGGAGCAAAGGTCGCAGTCGACAAGAAGGATGCAGCACCTATGATCAAGGAGCACCCCCTGCACTTCGATGCAATGATGGGAGAGTTCGACAACCCTTCCGAGAAGCTCATCTCCCCCGAGGAAATGATCGCAACAGGCAGGCCTGCAGTCGTCATCGAGGCAGTCAAGAAGCTCAAGGCATCCCACGGAGAGAACTACGCAGTCGTAGCCGGAAACACCGGAGTCATCACCCTCACAGGAAACATGTGCAACACCGAGAACATCATCTTCGGTATCCTCATGTGCCCCGAGGAAGTCGAGAAGTGGATGGCATGCATGGAGCCCTACGTAAGGAAGTACACAGAGGCACTCTGGGCAGCCGGAGCAGATTGTGTCCAGTGTTCCGAGCCTACCGGATCCACCGACATGCTCGCACCCGACATGTTCGACCAGTACGTCGGAAAGTACATCGGACCCGCACTCGCACCCGGAGCGGACAAATACTCCATCCTCCACATCTGCGGTAACACCGAACCTATCCTCGACAAGATGGTCGCAACAGGCGTCACCGGAATTTCAATCGAGGAGAAGGTCAACCCTGATGTCGCATGCGGAAAGGTCGGCGGAAAGACCTGTATGGTCGGAAACGTCGGATCTGTTATGCCCCTGTTCCAGGGAACTCCTGAGGCAGTCAAGGAGGCAGCTCTGCACTCTGCAAAGGCAGGATTCAACATCATTTCCTCTGGATGCGGTATCGCTCCCGGAACCCCCAACGACAACTACAACGCTCTCGTTGCGGCTATCAAGGGAATGTCCAACTGAGATTTGATCTGAAACTCATTCCCCCCTTAACAGGGGGGCCACTTCTTCTTACAACTCATAACTGGCTTATACGGTTCCGACCATTCCCGATGTATGTGCGGAACCCTAGATCAGAACATTCATTATGCACAGGCGATCAAGGATATCATCGGGCTCAGGTATGAGCCCGTCGCGATCAAGCTCGTCAAGACCGATGAGGAGTACCCCGAGGGCTACAAGGAGCCTGTTGTTCAGCAGAGTCATTGTCAGGCCCTGTTCAGGGCGAAGAACGGCATGGCGTTCAAGATGCCGTTGGATTGCCATAACTGTATGGTCGGAGCATCCGCATTGAACCTCGTGGACACCTCCGATAAGGTAGCCTCCGGTGAGTTCCACGTCGGTATCGGCATCCATGACAGCGAGGTAGCCGCATCGAAGATGATACAGGAGCGTATGATCGTGCCGTTCAGGTCCCAGGGAGAGGTCGTATGTCCCTTGAAGGAGGCTGACTTCGTCCCCGACATCGTAGCGATAGTCGACATCCCCGAGAGGGTCTATTGGGTCGTAGCTCTCGCGACCGCGGAGGAAGGGGGTCGTATGGAGTTCAGTACCTCGCCGTTCCAATGTGCCTGCGAGGACGTCGTCGCAGTGCCTATGTGCACCGGGAAACCGAATATCTCCCTCGGTTGCTTCGGATGCAGGAGGAGGACGGACATGAGGCCGGACGAGGTGGCCGCAGGGATTCCGTACGCTATGATCCCCAGCTTCGTAGAGCACCTCGGGAAGTACAAGGATGGCGTCATGGCGAAGGCCAAACGCGACTGAATTCTTCGGGTAGGATGGAGGGGTTGTCCACTCCTCCAACCCTCCTTTATAAACCTCAGGAAAATAAGTAAGATTAATAATCCAACTATAGTAATCTTTTTATAGAGTACTCAAAAACGACACTTGGTTTAACAACGTTTTTAACAAAAATCGTGTCGAGAGTAACATTTTCACCGACAAAAAACATCTAGGAATGACTATCCTTTATATCCTAAAAAAATATACGCGCAATTGCAAGGGGAGTGCAGAGTTGCAAGACCCTGCACAAAAATTATTGAACAAGGAGGTATGAAATGCCAAAATACGACGACGTAATTGACTTGTATGACGACAATGGAAAGCGCATTGCAAAAGACATTCCGTTGGAAGCCATCAGTCCGTTGCGCAACGAAGCGATCAAGAAGATCGTGTCCTTGACAAAGAGGACAATCGCGGTTGACCTCGCTGGAATCGAGAAGGCTCTCAAGTCCGGTGCGGTTGCGGGTGCTATGATCAAAGGAAAAGAGATCGACATCCCTCTCGTTAAGAACGCGAACAAGATCGCTAAGATCGTAAAAGAGAAGATCCAGGTCTATGACGGAGACGGAACAGAAGTTACCGTCAAGGGCAACAGGCTCGTCGCCATTGTACCTGAGGCAAGGATGAACGCTGGAATCGAGTACACAACTGGATTCACATCCGTCGCAGCAGCCACAACAGAGGCTATCATCGATGAGTTCAAAGTCCCGATGTACGAGGCCAACATGGTCAAGGCGGCTGTTTGGGGAAGATACCCCCAGACAATCACATTCCAGGGTGCAAACGTCAAGTCCATCCTCGAGGTTCCTCAGAACAACGAGGGTGCTGGATTCGCACTCAGGAACATCATGGCAAACCACGTCGTTGCTCTCGTCAACAGGAACGCAATGCAGGGAACAGCTCTCTCAGCTATCTTCGAGCAGTGCGGATCCTACGAAATGGGAGACCTCGTCGGAAACTTCGAGAGGGGCGGACTTCTGTCACTCGCATACGAGGGACTCAACGCCGACAACATGCTTTACACTCTCGTGAAGAAGAACGGTAAGACCGGAACAGTCGGAACTGTTATCGAGTCCCTTATGGACAGGGCCATCGCAGACGGCGTCATCAAAGTAAAGGAGACACTCCCCAGCGGATACAAAGTCTACACAACAAAGGACCTTCCCAAGTGGAACGCATACGCAGCTACCGGAATGGTCGCAGCCGTTATGGTGAACATCGGAGCAGCAAGGGCAGCACAGGGAGTTCCCGGAACAGTCCTGTACTACAACGATCTGCTCGAGCACGAGTCCGGACTCCCCGGTGTCGACTACGGTCGTGCAGAAGGAGTCGGAGTCGGAATGTCATTCTTCTCTCACTCCATCTACGGAGGAGGAGGACCTGGTCTGTTCCACGGAAACCACGTTGTGACCAGGCACGCAAAGGGAGTTCTCATCCCCGCAGTGACAGCAGCCAACTGTCTCGATGGAGGAACACAGACCTTCTCCGCAGAGGCCACATCCGGTCTCTTCAAGGAAGTCTTTGGAGACGTCGAGGAGTTCGCAAGGCCCATGCAGTGTGTCGCTGCAGAGGCAAAGAAGGTGAAGAAGAAACTGTGAGGCCCTTGTATGGTATCTACCCAATCAGCTGATTACGCGGGCGTTCCGTTGCCCGAAGTCGCCGTCATAACCAACCGCCTGCTCTCCGCGGAGACCACCGAAATAATCCTGAACAGACTGGATGTCATCGAAGGCATCAGGCAGATTCAGATGACTGGTGAGTCCATCCCGAAGACGATCAACAGCGGTCCTGGAAAGGGGCTTCCCAACAATCACACGGAACGCAGGATAATCAATGTGAACGGCCGCGAGGTGGAGCTCCGCTATCTGGTGGGAGCTTTCTATATTGAACTCGAGGTCGATGACGAGGCGGCATTGGACGCCAAGTTGGAAGAGATCGAGGGTGTCCTCAACGAATGCATCGAATTCGGATACACCCTGAACGTAGGTAGGTACTCGAAATACAAGCCCACACTTCATGATTATAGGAGTGAATAAAATGGCATACAAGAGACAGTTCTATCCCGGATCCACAACACCTGCAAAGAACAGGCGCAGATACATGGACCCGAAAGTCAAACTGAAGAAGCTCCGTGACGTTCCTATGGACGATGTCATCAGGATCATGGGACACAGGAACCCCGGAGAGGACTACAAGTCCATCCACCCCCCAATCGAGGAGGGCAAGGAGCCCGACTGCCCGATCAGGAAGCTGGTCGTCCCCATCGAGGGAGCAAAGGCTGGAGACCGTATCAGGTACATCCAGTTCACAGATTCCGTCTACTTCGCACCCATCTCCCCCTACCAGAGGGCATGGATGTACCTCTCTAGGTACAGAGGAGTCGACACCGGAACACTTTCCGGAAGGCAGATCATCGAGGTCCGTGAGAGGAACCTCGAGGTAATGGCAAAAGAGATGATCGACAACGAGACCTTTGACCCCGCCCTCACAGGAATCAGGGGAGCAACCGTCCACGGACACGCATGCCGTCTCGACGAGAACGGACTGATGTTCGACGGTTGGCAGAGGTACCAGTGGGACGCCAAGAAGAAGGAAGTCGTCTATGTCAAGGACCAGGTCGCAATCCCCCTCGACAGGAAGATCTCCGTCGGTAAGCCCGCAGCAGCCGCTGACCTCAAGAAGAGGACAACAATCTTCAGAGCAGACGGTGTCGACATGAGAGACGACAAGGAAGTAACAATGTACGGACTCAGGATCCACAAGCTGAGGACGCTCGGTGGTTACCAGCCTTGGGCATTTAAGGAGTGATTTACATGGCAACAAAACAGAAGTTATTCATGGATGCATGTAAGAAGAAGTTCAAAGAGGAACCCACTGACATCTCCACCAAATACTACTGCTTTGGTGGATGGAAACAGTCCAAGTCCAAAGTCGAGTTCCAGAAGACAGCACAGGCGATCGCCAAGAAGCGTGGAATCCCCATGCTCAACGAGGACATCGGAGTTCCCCTCGGACAGAGGTCCTGGATGCCCTACCAGCTGTCCCACACAGACATCTACGCAGAGGCAGATGACCTGCACTGCGTCAACAACACTGCTATCCAGCAGGCATGGGACGACATCAGGAGGACAGTCCTCGTCGGACTCGACTCCCCCCACCAGACAATCGAGAGAAGGCTCGGAAAGGAGGTAACACCTGAGACAATCAACGCTTACCTCGAGACCGTCAACCACACAATGCCTGGAGGAGCAGTCGTTCAGGAGCACATGGCTGAGATCAACCCTGCCCTCGCATACGACTCGTACGTCAAGGTCTTCTCCGGAGACGACGAGCTCATTGATGAGATCGACCCCAGGTTCGTCATTGACATCAACAAGCTCTTCCCCAAGGACCAGGCCAAGCAGCTGAAGGCAGCCATCGGAAAGACCCTGATGCAGGCCGTCCGTGTCCCCACAATCGTCGGAAGGATCATGGATGGAGCAACCACATCCAGGCACGCAGCAATGCAGATCTCCATGGCTTTCATCTCCTCCTACAAACTCGCAGCAGGAGAGGCAGCCATCGCCGACTTCGCATACTCCGCGAAGCACCTTTCGATCAACATGGGTACCATGATGCCTGCAAGGCGTGCAAGGGGACCCAACGAGCCCGGAGGAATCCCCTTCGGATTCATGGCAGATATGGTCCAGTCCGACCGTGTCAACCCTAACGACCCCGGACGCGCAGCACTTGAGGCTGTCGCACTCGGAGCAGCAGTGTTCGACCAGGTCTACCTCGGTGGATACATGTCCGGAGGAGTCGGATTCACACAGTACGCTACCGCAGCATACACCGACAACATCCTCGAGGATTACGTCTACTACGCAATCGACCAGATCAAGTCCAAGTACGGCGGCCTGTGCAAACTCGACCCCAAGGACATGGACAAGCTCACAAAGCTCGGAGACGACATCAACGCGTACGCTCTCGAGATGTACGAGAGATACCCCGCCATCATGGAGGCCCACTTCGGTGGATCCCAGAGGGCAACAGTCGCTGCAGCTTCCACCGGTATCGCCGGATCCATGGCAACTGGAGTCGCAGACTGCGGTCTGAACCTCTGGTACCTGTCCATGCTCCAGCACAAGGAGAGGACCGGAAGGCTCGGATTCTACGGATACGACCTGCAGGACCAGTGTGGTTCCGCCAACTCCTTCGCATACAGGTCCGATGAGGGACTGCCTGCAGAGGTACGTGGACCCAACTACCCCAACTACGCAATGAACGTCGGACACCTTTCCGGATACACGGGAATCCCCAAGGCAGCTCACGCAGCCCGCGGAGATGCCTGGACAGCCAACCCCTACGTCCGTGTCGCATTCGCAGACCCCGCACTGGTCTTCGACTTCGCCAACGTGACAAAGGAGATCGGCCGTGGAGCTCTCAGGGAGTTCCAGCCTGCCGGAGAGAGATCCGCAGTCATCAAGGGATGATCAAGTGAAGAATGGGGACCTAATGAAGTACATGCCGACCTCGACCGTCGGCAAGATCACCGATATCAAGGAGCAGGACGGAGTGACCTGGGTAAGACTGGATTACACCGATCTCTACTACAACGTGTCGACCCTTGTCGAGGCCGATCCATCGGAGTACATCGAGGTCTCCTTCAAGGAGCGTTCCTCTTTCGAGAGGGGCATGAAGTCCATTGAGGACCTGAAGAGTGAGACCCAAGAGGTCGACATCTCCGAATTCATGCCTTCGGGAGGAGGATGATCTTACCTCAAACAATTTCCCCGGACTCCGGTCCGGGGTAAAATCCCTTAATTTTTCTCACAATCCTTCTCTGAACACCTGAATACGAATCTTTTGTCCTTCCATCTCAGTGAGTTATCCGAAACCAACTGGAACAGGTCATTGAATAGGTTTTTACTTATGCGCTCTCATACAGTACATAGGTATTGTCGAATGTATCTCATCAGGCGCTTGTATGTGGATGATAATCTCGCGCAGATACAAGCCATTGATTATCAATACCGCCAATGACAGCGAATACGTCAAGAACTTCCGCAGGATCATCGACGGGATTCGGTGACAAGGTCGAGTTCACCGAGGAGGAGATCTCTGCGTGGCAGTTCGGTCAGAGGGTCGAGACTCGTATTCGACATGGCCACAAACTAAGAAGAGGTATCGAATCATCCAACTTCAGAACACGCATGCTGGAACTGCGGTATCGATTCATGATGTGATGGAATTGTAAGAAGAAAGGGACTTAAGAGGTTTCTAAGGAGCGGCACCGGGGGGAGGTTGCCGCCGTTAGGCTCACTCGAGTGCACCTGCAGGGCACTCGCTGATGCATGCACCGCAGTCGGTACAGGCAGCGGCG
>ERZ842401.5091-NODE-5091-length-14794-cov-12.318475_pt1 | contig 14794 bp, 1 predicted proteins | sample MGYA00521270_ERZ842401 | MGnify/ENA primary metagenome ERZ842401 (study PRJEB31892, sample SAMEA3878208) | bioreactor metagenome | biome: Moose rumen | place: Sweden | collected 2011-10 | study: EMG produced TPA metagenomics assembly of the PRJEB12797 data set...
CAATCCCCAATCCCCAATCCCCAATCCCCAATCCCCAATCCCCAATAAATAATTAAAGACAATTAAAATAATTTAAAGAAAGCTATAGAAATAATATTATTTAAAAAAAATTATTTTTTTAAAATAAATCCCTAATGATAATTAATAACAATAAATAACTAAATTAATATCAAATAAATTTTTTTAGACATAATCCATATCTTGGTCTTTTCGATTAATATGTCTTCTTCTAGAATTATTTGATTGATTACTATTTTGTTGACTATTTTCACTACTATTACTTTGATTCTGCTGAGAATCAGATTGATTTCTATTATCATTCTGATCATTGTTTCTTTGTGGTCTATTATTATCTTGTTGTCGACTATTAGCATCTGAACTTACCACAGTGCTATCATTATTTCTTTTTCGGTAAAAGCAGAAATAATAAACCAAAGCTAAAACGATAGCAACAAAGACTAAAACAACGAATACAATTAAAACAACTTTTCCTGCTGTGGACATTCCTTCTTCTTTTTCGTCGCTTTTTGAATCTGAATCACTACCACTATCTTCTTTTTTATAAGGATTTTTTATTTTTGTACTATCTATACCGAATTTATATCCAGCTATTTCTATATTATCATTCGATTCTGTTTGGAAAAGGTCAGATTTAGTATCTGTGATATTACTTCCTTTACAAGTTATTTCAACTGATTCCTTGGTTGTTTTTGGTACGATGCATTTAGATGAAAATTCATTATCTGATAATAATGATAAAAATTTATGTAAATAATTTATACTTGTTACTGGCTTTAATTTTATTTCTAAATAATCTTTATATTCTTTTTTAGTATTGTCGTAGATTTTTATATCTTCATTTTTATAAGATGAGTCTAATTTCATTGAAAATTGTAAAGTATTATCTGTTGAATTTATACTTGGTTCAATTGAAGGATCATTTTGTATATGCAAATAAGGGCATTCTACATTATTACTTATGAATTGCTTATTTTTTGCTCCATTTATTATATATTTATTTTTTTCTTCTAAATAAATTACATCGAATTTTAAAATTAATCTATTTTTTTGAAGTATAACTTTATCTTTCATATGGCACTTTATCAAAGAATTTGTTCCTTGCTTAATATTTTCTGGAATAGAACATACATATTTAATATAATTAGGTTCGGAATTATTAATGATATTAATATTAAATTCGACTTTTTCAGTTGTATTAACATTAAATTTAGCAGTTAAATTAAAATCGAAAAGATCTTCTAAACAAAGCCAATTAATACTTATTATTTCTAAATAATAATTATCAAAAGATATTTTTTTATTATTGAAATTCGAAAATTTTACAACATTTGGTGAAATTAAACTAGAATTACGTTCAGGATTTTTATCAGATGTTTCTATATAAGTATAATCAAACATAGGACATTTATCATTTCCTTCTATATAACAATTTAAATTGAATTTCGAATTACCTTGAATTTCTTTAGGTATAATACAATTAAGTTTATAAGCACTAGGATAAATCAAATTAACAGTAAATAATGAATCTTGAGTAATTTGTCCTCTTATATCACCTATAATTTCCGAATCAATAAAAGATAATTTATATTTTTTATCATCACATTGTCCTAAAGTCATTGTACCAGCTTTTAATTCAATGATATTAATATTTATTAAATTAGTAATATAAAGAGCATTTGGTTTTATTAATTCAAGACTTTGTTCATCGTCTATTTCTTCTATTTTTAATGAGTCAGGATCAGTTATAGGGCATTCACTATCAGATTTAATAATACATTCCAAATCAAATTCTGTTGAGCCTTTTGGTATCATACAAGATGATTTTGATTGCACTGGTTCTTTTATTGATATATTAAAATTAATATTGTCTGATAAAGCATTAGTTAATTTTGTATGAGGGAAATTAAATACGAAATTTGTCGATTGACATCTACCGGTATTAATAGTTCCACCATATAATGACGTTGTATATAAATTTTTTAAACCGAGGATATAAAGATTTTTATGTTCAGGATATTTCGTATAATTTATTCGAACTTCATTATTATCTATTATTGTATCATTATTTTGACCACATATAGAATAATCATTTATTTCACATTTAATTGTATTTTTATCATTTATTTTACATATTGAATTTTCTCCTGTTTTTGTTTTTAAATTAAATTCAAAATCTTGCTCGAAAATAATATCTTTAGGATTACTACAAGAAGTGAAACTAAATGTATATTTATTATTTGAATCACAATTGCCTTTGTTTATTTGACAATTATATATAGTTATTGTAGATAAATCATTTAATTTTGAAATTATTAAAACATGTTCTTCATCAAAAGGAATCATTTGATCTCCTTTTTCGATTAAAATATCATAATTTTCTTTACTTGTAAAATATGATTCATTTTGTATTGTAAATGAGCATTCTAATTTAATATTTGTATTATTTGCATCGCAGTAACCTTTAGGTATTATACAATTCGATTCGCCTTTATAATTTTTATTTGAATAATCCTCGTAAATATCTAGACTTATTTCTATTTTAAATTCATAATCTTCATTTAAAGGTTTATCAAGAGACCAATCTTCTATATTAAATGTATATGTAACTTTACCTTCAGTATTTACTACAGATTTCTTTGTTAATATTCCTCCATTAAAATTATATTTCACTCTTTTATCTTCAGTTGTCTGTCCAGTAAAGTTCAAATAATACAAAGCTTTAATATTGCTTATAATATATGGCTCTGGTTCATTTGGGCCTACAGTGAATTCAATATTTTTTACATCTGAACAAGAATTTTCACCTTGAATTGAACATTCGGCATCATATGAATTTTGGGAAGGAATACGAGGTGGTAATATTGTGCATTCCGCTACAGAATTTGGATAATTCATTTGAAGAGATAATTTCCTTCCTACAACATTTGAAAGAGAAGTGCAATTTCTGAAATAAAATAGATATTTAATTTTATCACTATCACAATCTCCTTTTTCTATATATCCAGCAATGAAAGTATTTATTTCTTTATTTCTGAAACTTTTAAATGTTAAAGTTTTTCCTTCAATTACATTTATATTTTCATTTGGCTCTTTAGATATTAAAATGTGCTTAATATTGATAGTTGTATATTTTTCAAGTTTGCATTGAAGATCTTTGCTATTTTGATATAAATCACATGAAATATTTTTTGCTATATCATTCTCATCATTTATTTCTATTTCTATTTTAAAAGTAATATCTCTGTCTAAATCTGTATTAATTTCTGAATTTGTGAAATTTAAATAATAATCATTTAATCCTTTATTTTCTAATTTCAATTGCCCTGCGGTAAGAATTATTTCAGTATTTTTATTTTCGAATCCTTTAAAGCTAATATATTGTGTGTTATATTCTATATCTTTTGGATTTTCATTTCTAGTTTGAATTACATAACTCTTAATATTTTCATTTATTTCACAAGTTATATCAAATTTTTTTTCTTTTTCGATATTTAAAGGCAAAGAGCAATTTGCATTTATTACTCTTGGTCTAAGAAGTGATAAATAAAATATTTTATTTGGAGTTGATTTAATATTATTATATGAAAATGAATTATTAAGATAAAAAGTATATAAGTTATCATTATTACTTCCTTGGTTTAATTCCCCACCAATAATTGTGAAAGTTTCTAAATTATCTATTCCATATAAATGAAGAATGTCATTATTTTCTAAAATAATATAATTATCTTCATTGCTGATTAATTTTTCTACTTTTATATCTTTATTGATATTTTCACAATATTCCTTTTCATCAGAATTTAATAAAACATAACAATCAATATTATCAATGCTTAATGATTTCAAAGAACAATTTGCTTCATTATTAAATTGAACCAATTTTAATTTAAATTGATCATTTAAATTTTCTATATTTTTCCCACTTATATAATTATTATTTATTGTGAAAGAGTAGTAATTATCTTCTTTGCAATTTTCTTTTTTTTTTAGATATCCGAAATTTAAAGTTGATGTATGAATTTCTGAACTAATATTTATATATAAAGAATCAGGGCTTATTATATCTATATCAGTTTTATACATTTTTTCTATTATTATATCAATATTATTCTCAGGACAATAATTTATTTTACAAGACATATTAAATTTAGTATTATCTTGAACTATTAGACATGAACTATTTGAACTATTTTTTTTTAATTGGTCTATTATTTTTATAGGTATATTTACTGAAATTTGATTAGATAATGATTTTGATATTTTTGTATCGATTAAATTAAAAGAAAATGAATTTGATTTACATTTTCCTTTAATAATTATATTACCTGGAGTTAAAGTATATAAATTCAAATTTTTGAAAGATTCGAAGTATAATGTTATATTTTCGTTTAATTTTAAATAATCTGGATTATTTAATATTGTAATAGTTTTTAATTCTATATCTGACTTAATTGTTTTACATTCAATATTAATATTATCAGAATTTGATACCCCTGCAGTATTAAAAGAGCATAAAGAATTTTCTTTAAATTCATCAATATCATCAATGTTATATAGACAAGGTAAATAAAATTCGAATTTATTTATTGATGGATATTCGCCGTTAAAATTACTATTTCTTATATCAAAAGTATTACCATTATTATCTTTATATAATGAACCAGCTTTTAATGTCAAAGTTCTTTTATTTTTATATCCTGAAAAATAATAATTATCATTTTTTGGTTCTTCTATAATTTCAATTTCATCTTCTTGTGAATAATAAATATAACAAGTAATATTAAATGTTTCTTGTTCTTCTTTATTAAAATGAGGTATTAAACAGCTTGCTTCTAATTCTTCCTTATTTATTTTTACTTTCATAATAATATTAAAAGGAGTATATATAGTATCATTTTCTTTTACATCATTTTCAGTAATGATAAATCCATTTTGATTTTTTATTATTAATCCAGTATTTTTCATTATTATAGTTGTTGTATTTTTCGATGGGAAACTTTCAAAGAATATTGAATTTGGATTCATTGATGAATAATCATTTTCAGGATTTGATAAAATAAGTATATCATCATCTGAATCTGGACATTTATTTATTTGGCAAAATATTGTATTATTTATTCCTGAAATATTTATATAACAATTTGATATATAGGGTTTTAAATCTAATAAAGTATTTAGTTTAAAATTGATAATGGAATTATAGTTGTAATCGATTTTATTTTCTATAAAAGTATAATTATAATTATATTTGGAAGATTCACATTGTCCTTTTTGAATTTTACCAGCTTTAATAGTTATTGTTCTTTTATTATTGAAATCATTAAAGAATGTTGTATTCGGATAAAATAATATTTCATCCGGGTTTATTTTTTCGTTATTTAATATAATATTTTTCGGACATTTTATATCAGATATATTACAAGACATATTATATCTTTCACTATTCTTTATTAAACATTTAGCAATATAATTTTCATCATTATTTATTAATACAGGAATTTCAATAATTACTTCATTTGGAATATTTAGAGACGAAGTATCTATTAAATTAAAAGTATAAGGAGGTTCTGAACGGCAAGGTAATTTTTCTATAAGGCCTGCTTTAATTGTATAAACTCTTAAATTTAAGAAATTATTGAAATATAAAGTTTGATAATCATTTAATTTAGAATATTTCGGCATTGATTTAATTATAATATTATCATCGATTGTTATTTTTTTATCAATATCTTTACATATTATTTTTTTTGTTTCAATATTAAATGAACAATTTGCTTTATAATTATTATCTGAACCATCATCACTGAAATATATATTAAATATAATATCATTTGATATTTCTTTTGCTGATATAAAATCAATAATGAAATTTATTTTGTCATTTTCTTCATATTTATCTTTTATATTTTTCCCAAGTAATGTCAATGTTTCTTTATTATCAAATCCGACTAAATTTATTTCTTGTGAAGAATTAATTACTTTTTTATTTTGGTTTATATCTTGTCCTATGGATAAATCATAATTTAGTAAATCATCTCTTTGTCTTAAGTCATCATTTAAAGCGAAATAACAATTTAAATCAACAGTTGAATTTTCTATTGCATTATTGATTTTATTTAATTCACAGTTTGCAGTAACTTGAGAATTATTATATGACATATTAAATTCAAATAATAAATTGTTTTTAAAATTAGGAAGACTAAATGGTCCATTATCAAATCTGAAATAGAATTTTGAGCTATCTTTATCTATTTTGGATTTAATTAAATTATCTACTTTTATTTCATAAACAATAGTTGTTTGCTGTTTAAACTTATAAAAATAAACAACATTATACTCATCAATTCTTATATATTCAGGTTCTACATTATCAATAATTAACTCTTTATCTTCATATTCGCTTTTACAACTCGATGTTTCCTCAAATGAACATTGTATATCACATATCTTATTTAAATCATCAGAGTTTATTATTTTACAAGTGGCTAATTCATTTGGTTCTTTTAATTTAAGATAAAATTCTTGCTCAAAGAAATATTGGCATTTAGAATTTTTTATAAGGAATTTATATGTATTTTGTTCACATTGTCCTTTATTCAATTTTCCGGCAATTACTGAATTTATTTGTTTTTGAGTAAAATTAGTAAAGCGTATTATTTTTTCTGGTAAAGTTTCAGTATCATCTGGAGGATTTTGAATTAATTTAATATTTATATATTCCGAATCGATATCATTTATTTCACATACTATATTTAAAGTATTATATTCTAATAAGCATTTTGATTGCTTTTCTGTTTCATCTACTTCTAATGTTAAATTGAAATTGATATTTTTATTTATTGAATATGTACTAGTAGAATCTTGAATTCTAAAATAATATTTCTTATTATCTGATTCATATTTTTCTTTAGATAAAACACCTCCATTAATTAATATCAAAGTTGTTTTCTCAGTGAAATTATTAAAGAATAATTGATGTTCTATTATATCTCCAGGATTCAACTTAATTTTAAGAATTTCATCATTTGATGTATGTATAGGACATATATCTCCACTTTCTCTTGTTCTACAATCAATATCAAAATTATTATTCATTTTAATATTTTTAGGAAGTGTACATAATGCATTTAATTCTTTTGGTTGAGATAAAATAATATTGAAATTTATCACATCTTCGTTGTCTAAATTATTATATATCAAAGAATCTTTTATTTTAAATGTATAAATATTATCATCAAGGCAATTACCTCTTATTAAATTTCCAGCTTGTATTGTATGTGTCTTCAAAGATTCAAATGAATTTAAATGAAGCACGTTATTATTTATTAATATATAATGATATTCTATATAATCTATTTCTACCAAATTTATATCTTTATTCATATTCGAACAATAATCCTTTTCACTTTCTGAAAGAATTATATAGCATTTAATATCATTATCTTCATCTTCGTTTATTTGGCAAATTGCTTTAGATGCAAATTCTTTTAATCTTAAGTTAAAAATACCGTTTATATCTATTTCTTTATTTCCTGTTAATATATTATTCTTTATAGAAAAATTAAATGTATTATCACATGATTCTTTTATTATATATCCCGATTTTAATGTCGTTGTTGAAATGTGACTGTTATCTATGTATAAAGTTATATAATTATTTAAAAAGAAATAATTTTCTGATTCATAACTAATGTCATAATAAGAGATTGGAGAAATATCTTGAATTCTGCATTCCATATTAAATTTAATTTTATTATTTATTATTTCACATTTGGAAATATATTCTTCATTTTCGTTTTCTTCATTTTTTATTATAACTGGTAGATTTAAAGTAATATTTTGGTCTGTCTTTGAAGAAATTTTTGTATTTGCGAAATTAAATGCAAGGATATTATTATCATTATCAAAATCATTTTTAATAATATTTCCAAGATTTATTGAATAAAGATTTAGATTAATGAAACTTTTATAGTTCAAAGTAATATTCTTATCAATTAATATTGATTCTGGTTCACTTAATATAGAAATGTTTTTTATTTCAATAACTTCTTCAGGTAAAGAACAACTAATATTAACAAATTTATTATCAACAACATCTTTCATATTAAAAGAACATCTAGTTTTTTCATTGATATCTCCTGAATATTTTACATCTAAAATAATTTCAATATCATCTTCGGTAAATAAAGTAATATCACTCATAAAAATATTATTTATTATTTTAAATTTTCTTTTATTATAAATATCTTTAACTATATTTCCTGCTTCTAAAGTCAAAGTCTTTTTATTTTTATATCCAGTGAAATAATATAATAAATCTTCAGGCTCTTCTAATATTTCTATTTCATCATTTATCAAAAAAGAAAATCCATCATTAATAATTGTGCAAGATATATCAAAAGTTTCTTTCGCTTTTATTTTTGGTAAAGAACAATTTGCAAAAGTCTTATTATTATTTATATTTATTTTAAAATAATATTTTTCATTAATTGCTAAATTGCCTAAAATAGAATTATTTGATATAATAAAATTATAATTATCCTCACTAAAATCTGTTTTTATTATTTTTCCATTTTCGTTCATTTTTATTATGTATATTTCCTTATTAATAAATTCTTCATATATTAATGTTATATTTGGCTGAAGAGCATAATAATCAACACTCGGGTCACTTTTTATTTTGAAATAATCAGGACAATAATCTTCTAAATTGCAATTTATAGTATTATCTTTCCCTGATAAATTCATTGAACAAAGAGATGTCTTTTCTATATCATCAAATTTAAGAGTTAAATTTAAAGGAATGTTTTTATTGATATTATATAAATGAGCATTATCAGTTATTTTAAAATTAAATATCTTTTTATTATCATGAGATATAGAGCATTTACCTCGATTTAATTTTCCTGATTTTATTGTTAATGTTCTTTTTCCTTCAAAATCATAATAAAATACAGTATTTGGACTAAATAAATCATAATCAGTTTTGATCACATTTTCTGGAAATATTATATCAAAAGGAATATATGTCTCATTCGGTATAAAACAATCCATTGCATAATTTGTTTCATTTTTCAAAGAACATTGCGCTTGTCTTTCAATTGTTTCATTAATTAAAATATTTAAAAAAATATTTACTGGTTGAGGTATATGAGGTGATTTGCAATTTAATATACGGAATAAATAATTATTTCCTTGCTTTGCTCTTTTTTGAATTTTACTTGCTCTTATTGTATATGTTTTCAAATTGGTAAATTTGGTAAAATAATAAGTGAAATTTGTATTATTTATAATAATATAAGAAGGATTTGATGTTATTTCGATGTCATTATTTTTTACTAAATATTTTGACGTGTCATTACAAATTATATTATTCTCATCATTAATTTTACAAGATGCTTCTAATTCTTTATTTATATTAGACACATTTAAATTCATATTAAATATTATATCTTTTGAATATTCTATTTCTGCATCTTTTACTTTTATAGTAAAAATAAAATTATTCGATATCATGTATTTATCTAAAATATTTTCTGCATTTAATGTTATTGTTTGCTTATCATTAAATCCTTTTAAATTTAACTCTCTTGGACAATTAGTGGCATTTTTTTTTCCATCAACATTATTTGATATTTTTATATCATATCCCATTAATTCATCATTATCTAAATTACAATATTTTTCGTTTAATTCAAAATAACATTCCAATTTAAATTGTTCTGTATCTGGTTTTGTTATGTTACATATTGATTTAAATGGATTAAATTCTGTATCATTGAAATACACATCGAATTCAAATAAAATTTCATTTTCATAAAAATATTCAGCATCATTTATATCAATTTCGAATTTACTAAAATTAAAATAATAATAACATTTATTTTCATCTCTTTTTCCAATTTTTAATAAATTTTCAACTTTGATATCATAAATAAGAGTTGTTTTATTAATAAAATTCTCAAATTTTAATATATCATTAGTATCTTCAATTTTAATACTTTCAGGATTTTTTTCTCCGACAATGATTTCATCATGCTCATCAACAGGACATTCTTCTTTTCCTTCTATAGTGCAATTTATTTCATTATTTGTTGGATTATATTCACAAATTGCATTTAATGAAGGTTGTTTCATTTCAAGACTAAATTTAATTTTTTGAGTTAATTCAATAATGCTATTATTAACAAAGGAAAAATGGTAAATAGTATCTGAACAATATCCTTTTTTCATATTACCGGCAAAAAGTGTATTTAATTTTATTTCTTTATTTATAAATTCATTCAAATGAATACTTTTTCCTTCTATTTTACCAAAAATATTATCAGGATTTTCTTTAATTATTATATTAAAATTGTCTAAATCTATTTTTCCTATTAAGCAATTGATTAAATAATTTTTATCTGAAGGTAAAATGCATGCGATATTTTTATTTGTATTATTAAGATTTATTTTTAAAGTAAAAGGTATATCTTCATTTAATTCATAATCATTATAAGTATAGTTGAATTCAAGAGTAAAATTTTTATCTATTTCTGATAAAAATATTTCAGTTTCATAAATATTAATTATAGTAGATTTCCCTTCAAAATTGTTAAAAGTTATACTTTTATTATTTTTATATTTAGGATTTTCTAGAATTATTAAATCATGGTCTGCAAAAGTTTCTTTACAATTTTCAACTTCTTTAAAACAATTAATATTAAATTCATTATCTTTTTTAAGATTTTTTGGAAGATTACATTGAAAATTAATTTCATTTTGACTTGATATATTTAAATCAAATATTTCTTCTTCAATATTATCTAAATCATTATATATTTTATTCTTATTAATCCAAAATTCATATTTATTATTATCTGTACATTTTCCTAAGAATATATCACCTGATTCAATAGTATATGTTGATAATTTTTCATATCCATAATAATATAAAATTTGGCTTTCATTTATTAAAATATAATCTCCAATTATCTCTTTAATTTCAATATCTTTATTTATATTTTTACAATATTCAATTTCTTCTTCTTCATTTATATTTAAACTGCAATCAATTTGAATATTATTTTCGATTTTGCAATTAGCATTTCGATTAAATTGTTCTAATTTTAATTCAAATTCTCCACCATACGGATTAAATGTTCTATTACCACTTATTAAATTATCCTTGATAGCAAATTTATAAATATTATTTTCACATATTATTTTTTCTATATATCCTGGTCTTAATGTTGATGTATTTAATTCTTCATTGTCTATAAATATAGTTTCTGGCGAATTTTCCTCTATATAATTATAATATCCATCTTTTGGTTTATAACTTATATCGATTATATCTCCTTCTATATAATTAATTTTACATGAAATATTAATTTCTTCATCATAATAATTTTGTTGTGGAATTAAACAATTTGCATCATAAGTTATACTATTATTATTTATTAATATTGGTATATTAATGCTTTTTCCTTCTTCATAAGATTTATAAGTTTTTGTATTATTGAAATAAAATATTTTGTTTTCTTCACTAAATGATTTTGCTATTTTTCCTAAAAATAATGTTGAAAGATTTATTTTTGTAAAATTTATATAATTTAAAGTAGTATTATCATCTAATAAAATTTGTATCGGATTTTCATTTATTGAAATAATATTTAAATCAAAATTCTCTTCATTTATAGAGCAATTAATATTAATTTTATTATCTGGAGTTATTTCACTAATATTAAGAAAACAATTTGCATTTTTTGTCTCACTTTTTGCATCAAGTATCTTTATAGTTAAATCAAAAATTTTATTTTCAAAATCGCTTATTTCTCCAATAAATGAATTATTAATAATTCCAAATTGTTCATTTTGATTAATATTATTTTTTCTAATTAAATTTCCTGCTTTTAAAGTCAATGTTTTTTTATTTTTATATCCATAAAAATAGTAATTTCTATCTTTATCAATTGGTTCTTCTAATATTTCTATCTCTTTTTCTATAGAATATAATTCATTTGCATCATTACAAGTAATATTAAAAGATTCACTTGAAGCAACTCTTGGAACATTACAATCAATAGTATCTTTTTGTCTTGATATCTTCACTTCAATAGTTATATCAAAAGATTCAATATCTTTCATAACAATATTATTAGTAATAATAAATTGTTTTTCTTCTTTTATTATCTTACTTTTATCAGTAGTTTTTATAGTTGTTGTATCCTTTTTATTAAAATCAAAATAAAATATTGAATTTGGAGATAAATTTGAATTATAATCTCTTGTTATAGTTTGTTGAATATAAATATCATCTTCTTCATTTGGGCATTTATCTAAATCAATAGAACAATATGAAGTATTATCTTTTCCTGATAAATTTAAAGAACATATAGTCGAAGATTGTTTTGAATAATTTTGATCAAATGAAGTATTTAAATTAAAAGTGATATTTGTATCTTTTATATAATCAAAAGAATTATCTACAAAAGTAAAATTATATTTATAGTTTCCATTATCTAATTCATAGCATTTACCCTTTAATAATTTTCCACCATTTATTTTTATTGTTCTTCTATTATTAAAATCATAATAAAACAATGAATATTGAAATAAGGTTTTGTTTATTCCAGGTTCATCATCAGCTAATTCAACATAATCCGGACATGTATCCATTTCACAATTCATATAAAAAGGTGAATCGCCTTTTTTAAGTAAACATCTTGCTAGAATTGTTTTATTATTGTTTGAAGTGGTATCTTTAACTTTTATTTCTAATAATTTTTCTTCAGGTATTTCTGAACTTGGTCTTATATTTAATAAATTAAATTTATATTTATTCGATGTGCAACTTCCAAGTTCAATTTTGCCTGCAACAATTGAATAAGTTTTTAAATTTTCAAATTCTTCTAAATTTAATGATATCATTTCATTTAATTCTATAGGAGATGGTTTTATGATATCCATATCAATATATTTTAAGCTTTTTCCATCTTCTAAAGGAGTTTTACAAATAATTATTTTTTTTTCGTCGAAATCACAATTGGCAATAATTTCTTCACTTTCTTGTTTAATTGGTTTAAAGGCTAAATTGAATGTTTTTCCAACAATTTTTTCTATTTCTTGTTCTTCTACTTTATATTTATAATTTATTATAAAGAAAAAATATTTATCATCTTCGTATTTCTCAGATATATTTGTAGCAATAATTGTAAGAGTACTTTTATTTGCGAATCCAGAAAAATATATTATTATATTTTCATCCAAAATTTGATAATTAGGTTCCTCAGTGCCTATAGAAATATCACCATCTTGATCTTCAATTGGACATGAAGTCCCTAATTTAGTTATACTACAAATTAGTGTTTCTTTCCCTTTAGTATCACATATAGCATATAAATTTGATTTGTTCATTCTAAAGATAATGTCTGTCATTTCCATTGGTATTATTGAATTAGTAAAATTAAATCTATATATATATGGCTTAAAATTAAAACTATATATATATGACTCCAAATCACATTTACCTTTTTGTAATTGGCCAGCGACTATTGTATAAATTGATTTATTTTGGAAATTATCAAAATTTAATGTTTTACTAGGTATTAAAGAACTATCAATTGGATTTTCAACTATTGTTAAATTTATTATTTTTTCTTTTTCTGCTAAATTTATTCTACAATGTATTTTTTCTTTGTTTTCGATGTCTATCAAGCATTCAGCATAATCTGTTTCTTTTTCATTAAGATTATATTTTAAATTAAAAGAGATATTTTGTTTTAATTCATAATCATTAATTGAATATCCAAAAACAATTTCATTATTATCTCCAGATTCATTTAGACTTAATTGTTCAGCTAATATTTTAATAATTGTTGATTTGTTTTCAAAATTTTCAAAGTTAATATTATAATTTATTTCACCTTTTGTATATGATATTGTACTATTATTATTTGTTTTTATTATTAAATCATTGTTTCCAAATTCTTTTACACATTGTTTGAAGTCTTGATTATTTATAGAACAACTAATATTAATTGTTCTACTAGAAATTTTTTTATTAAATTTACAAGATGCTTCTTTTTCATGTTCACTTAAAATTAACTTAAATTCAATTTCATTTTTATCATAATTTTTTGTAGCATCAAGAGAACCAGTTCTGATGCAATCATTAAACATAAATGTATATATATTATCATTGCAGTCACCTCTTAGTAAATCTCCTGCTGTAATTGTTGCATTTATTTGATCAGATGCTTGATTTAAATCTAAATTTTGAATATTTGTAAATCCTTCAAAATATAAGTGGTCATTCTCACCTAATCGAATTGAATTTGGTTCTTCTTTTATATATTGATGATTGTCAAGGCTTCCACCCATGCAACTGAAATAATTTTCAATTGTGCATAATATTTCAAAGAAGGAAGTAATGAAATTTAATGAATTAATTTTGCATTGGGATTGATATTCCAAATTATTTTCTTCTATTATTAAATAAAATTCATTTTTAAAAATGGGAACAATGTCATTAACAAAATAGCAATTATAATAAGTAAATACTAAATTATTGTTTTCACAATGATTATCTGATTTTCTTCCTGCTTTGAGTTTATATTTATAACATGAAATGATATTTATTAAAAAGAATATTAAAAGTATATCTTTCATTTTTAATTAATATTATTTTTCTTAAGAACTTTTATTTTATATATCTATTCATATAATAAAATTAATCAATGAATATGGGGATTGAGGATTGGGGATTGGGGATTGGGGATTGGGGATTGGG